>Ga0181532_10000012_pt1 | contig 224095 bp, 177 predicted proteins | sample PEATcosm2014_Bin_33_FD_119768 | JGI IMG/M metagenome (GOLD analysis project Ga0181532, IMG submission 119768) | Peatland microbial communities from MTU Mesocosm Facility, Houghton, MI, USA - PEATcosm2014_Bin11_30_metaG | ecosystem: Environmental > Terrestrial > Soil > Wetlands > Peat | place...
CAGTCATATCCCAGGTGAAAGCCGACCGCACACCATAAATTTCCAGTCCGGCGGAGAAACAGGCACAACAACAAACCGAACGAAACCACCGACAGATCTCCCAAAACGGTTTCTCCGCCATTGCTGGCGTGAACCAGCCCGAATAAACCCGAGAGCAACAATGCGGACGGCCAGAATCCCATGCCGGTCGTCAGTGTGAACTGCGCGTATCCACGAAACAAAAATTCCTCAGCCACGCCGGAAAGCAAAAATGCCAGCCCCCAGGCGGCCGCTGCGGTCAAAATCGCGGTGCCATGGATCGCCGCACTGGTGAACCGGACGCCGTGCAGGGCGAAAATTGCAAGCACCGTACTGCTGGTAGCGAGCAGGCCTATCAATAGTCCTACCCAAAAGTCTTTCCTCAGCGCTTCGCTCCTGGGAAGGCCATATTGGCCCAGCCTACGGCCTTCAATCTTGCTCATGATCCAGGCCGCAACCGCCAAGATGAAGCAGAAAAGTAGATCCGGCGCGATGATTCTCATAGGTGTCAATTGCGCAGGATCCAGCGCGGCCGGGAAGAAGCGCCTGATGATCATTCGCGCTACGGGCGAGATCGCCATTACGATCGCCATGAAGATTAGCAGGCGCCATCCCGCGCGCAAGCCATTCGGACCAATGAAAATTCGCTTGGTTATCGAAACCGCTGGGCGTGTCTGAGGACCATGCCCTATTGTCATTTCTTGAGCGGTCATTGATGTGCCCCCCCAACTGCTTACGGAACAGGGCTTCCATAAGTTTCAATGGAGAAAAAATCGTAGGGCTGAAGACTGGCGTCGTTACCGACCAGCCGTGACCACGCCCACCGGCGTGTTAACCAGCAACGTGCCGCTTCGTTCAGCAAGAGCATGAGCACATGCCATCGTCAGCGCCTGGGGTTGCTCTCGGTGAAATGGCCCGACTTACTTTCAGTTCCAAGGAGGAGTGAGGCCAAGAGTGCGCAGTTTGGATTCAAGCTCAGACCGTTCCCGGTTGTGCGTTATGGTGCCGCTTTCGCCAACGCTGAGCAACCCTGCGGACTTGGCAATTCTTTGTGCTTCTTCGGGAGAATTCGCAATCAGTGCAGTGAGTATCTGTGCCTCGATGCGTGACAAGAGAAGTGCCTGTTGACGGTAGTCTAGAAACGCCTCCCAAGCCAAAGGGACCCATCTGGCGACGATCTCGCGTCCTATGAACTCCGCGTAAGCCCGCATCTCGGGTTGAGCATTCTCGTCCATACGAACATGCAGGAAATGCAGCAGATTATGCAGATCGATTTTCCAATAGGCCTCGATATAGGTTGAAAGCGGCAGATCTTTTCTCGCCTGCTCCCGCTCAACGCCAGCAGCGGTACGCTCTTCATAAACTTCACGAGATACTTTCTGAAGCTGGGATTCTCGAGCCGAAAGATGCTGCCCCTGTTCCAAGGGAAGAAAGGCTCCGCGCCCCGGTTGCGTGCTTGACGCCTGGACACGCCATTGGCCTGCAGGTGTCGTCTGGACGGTGTCGGCAATCGAGTGCTGCGTCGAATGCTCATTAATACTTGCCGTCCGATGCCGCACCCATTGTCGCCAGACATCCATGGTTGTTCTTAGATGAAGTTTGATCTCACACATTTCAAACGGTGTGGTGTGCCGGCGGTACATAAGATTTCGTATTAGCGCCCGATCATCGCTGGCCTTTTTCTTCTTTCCTGCCTCAGAAACCTTGGTAGCTTGCACAATCGCTGAGTCATTACCCATGTAATCGATAACGCGAACAAATCCTTCGTCCAGCACACGGCAATGCAGACCAAGGATTTGGTCGAGAGCGGGCGCTGTGCACCTCGTTAAGAGCTTTGCGTCGGTAACGTCTGGAGAAATAGGGCTACGGTGAGCGTCATCCATAACAGCAACCCTCCTTGTCAATCGCGACCACCATGAGGATCATAGCGCCCATTCCAATTCATGGGGCGGGGGGATCTATGGCGACGGCACCGTCTTTCGCCTTCCAGTTCCGCTAGTTGCTCGGCCTTTAGCGCGTGCGAGCAGAAAGAATGGACACGGCGCCACAGGAAAGCTCAGCCCAAGCATGCGGCAACACAAGCCCCCTATGACGGTCCAGAGCCGGTTGTTCTCGACTGCACGACTGTAACTTGCATGGGCTCCATCGGGTTCGCGTCAGCTACGCATAACAAGCGAGGCTCCTCCGTGACTCCATGCAATGCCAGCTGCAGTTGTAACAAATCGTGCAAATAACGCTTAATTGCGAACAACTGAAATTGCGCAACCACCAGAACGACACCGAGAATAAACACGAATAGAACCGAGAATCCGTCCATAGCATCCTCCTGTTTCAAAGAGAAAAGGCCAGCACTTAGCAGTGGGCCACCGTGTTCCCCACAGTTCGGTTTGGCGTCGATATTCGCCATAAGCCCGGGGACTGCAGAGTGCGGCACTCATTCTGAGGGCAAAGCTCACGAGTGTCACGCAAGAAAACGTATGCCCAAGAGCTGGATGACCGAGGATGGACTTCCTGCATAGGACCGTTTCTGCGGGGTTGGCCCATGCCGAAAAGAGTCAACTGATTTCAGAGTGATTTCGTGGCGGGCAAGTGATTGAAGTCTTGGGGTGGGTGGTGGGATTCGAACCCACGACAGCCGGAGCCACAGTCCGGAGTTCTACCACTGAACTACACCCACCGCAGCAACAAAAATTATAGCACTCGCAATCAGCGGTAGTGGGCTACTTTGAACCAAAGTAGCCCACTACCCAATCAGCCGGGAACTTTCATCGCGTATTGCCGGAATTCCATCGCGTAATTCGATACCAAGGACAGATCGTAATTTGCCCGGCCACGCTCCGGGTGTAATCTTTAAGGCGAACCCAATAGATCGTATGACCAATAGATCCTCACTGTTGCTCATTCGCAGCGTTCTGCTGGCGGTTGCGTTGTTCGTCGGCGCCCCCGATTTCCTGTCGGCGCAGTTTTCCATGCCGAGCAAAGGTTCCCTTGAGGACGCGGAACCTGCGCAAATCCATGAGCTGATCTCAAAGTATTGCCGGCTGGATTATGAAGGCGCCACCCTGGATTCGCAAGCCTGGCCGAAAATCCAGCCGCTGGTTTGGTGGAAGTCCAATCACGACTATTCGAAAATCAATGTGGTGGCACGTTACCAGGTCGATATGCCGACGGCGTCCACCACACAGGGCAAGTTTACTGCCACCGTTCACTATCGTTTGCTGGGTACTTACGACCTGACCAACGGTTACGTCAGCGAGCCGCCAGGCTCTAACCAAGACGTGGACTTCCTGGTCAGCTCGGAAAACACCGGCACTCGCATTGCCGATGCCGAGAATACCTTGCCTCATCCATCTCGCGCTGTGATGCTGAAGTGGCTGAATGAGAAGCTGAGCACGGCAACGGATGATGCCGCGAAAAGACGTTATCAGGATGCGCTGAAGCAGTTGGAGGCGCAGTCGGCATCGCCCTTCGCCAAGTAGACTTCAGAAACTCAAACAGAAGAGCCTCCGTTCGCCGGAGGCTTCGCAAAGCTTGGTTTCTTGCGGACCTTACTGCGGCGCGCCGGCGACTGAAGCCGTCGTCTTCTGCGCTGAGGTAGCTGGCGCCTTCACCGTGAAGAAATCATGATCGTACAGATTGCGGTACATGATGCCCGCAAGCTCGGCAGCCTTCGGACCGAAGGTCGGACGTCCGCCTTCGAGGAAAACCACCGTCACAATTCTTCCGTACTGCGTATTGGCGAATGATCCGAACCAACCGAAGCGCGTGCCATCTTTGGAGCAGGTTCCGGTCTTGCCGAGGATCGGCTCTTCGATGAAGTTGGTCCGCAGCAGGCGTGCCGTACCGTATTCCACCGCGCCCGCCATGCCATCGGAAATTTCCGGAATCAGTGGCCCAATGTCGAGGCTGCGCTTGACCTTGGGAGCGAAGTTCGTGATCTCTTCTGGCGTCGTCGGATGCTGCAGGTAATACAGCGTGCCGCCGTTGGCGATCGAGGCCATCAGCGCTGCAAGCTGAAGAGGCGTCAGCGAGATGCTCTCACCGAACGAACACATCTTGCCGACCCCGCCCAGCTTTTCATCCAGTTCGGTCGACGGGAAAGTTCCCAGCTGCTCGTTGGGAATGTTCCATCCGGCAAGCTCACCGAGACCAAACTGATGCGCGTAGTAGCTGACCTTCTCGAATCCCAGCTTGCGTCCCACCGCTTCAAAGTAGGCGTTGTTGGACTTCGCCAGTGCCGTGGTCAGGTCGACCTTCCAGTACTTCGTCAGCGGAACTTCCGTATCTTTGGTGATGACGTTCTCGCTCAACGCCGCCAGCGCTACTGCGACCTTGATGGTCGAACAGGGCTGCGCACCCGCCGAGAGCGCCAGCTTCTGGTTCACCATCGCCAGGATTCGTCCGTTATCCGGATCGATCGCGACGATGGTGCCGTTCATATTGCCCAGCGCCTCAATCGCGGCCGCGCGCACGACCGGATCCTCGCCCGCCGTGATGTCGCCTTCCACCTGGTCATTGGCAAACGAGCTGGCGTAGAAGCGCTCGCCGTAATAGTGGTGCTTGCGGTAGACCACAACCTGGCTGGCGCGATTCAGACTCGCCGCCGTCGCACTGCTGTGCCGCATCCGCGCCATTTTGTGTTGCGCGGTTGTCGACTCGGTGACGTGATGTGTGGACTTGTGCTTATGAGTTGTACTGGAGTGCGTGGCGATGGTTGCCGCGGAGGCGCCGAAGCAAGCGAATAGCGCTATGAGAACGATGGCAGCTAAGGGGCAGCGCTTCAACATGTCATGCGTTTCCTAAAAGTGAGATAACCTGCTGCCGGAGATCGCTTGCTCCTCCGATTTGTCGTTCGGCTTGTCGCCGAAGTTTTATAGTAGGGTAGTTTCCCAGCCCAATTCAACTGAAACTACCGCGGAGTACAACCAAATTCTCCCTGCCCGTCATCACGGATGCCGGGAGCAGGGCGCGAGTTGTCGCTTAACTCTTCTACTTACTTACCACAATTCGCGCCGATTTCGGCGTAACAACCGTGGTTCCGGATAATTTAGTGCGTTGTCCGCCCACCGCTGGAGGGACGGTTCAATTCGGTCCAGTCTCGAAAGCGTGGGATATAGGGCGTCCGCTGTCACTAGAGTGGCTTGTGCGCCATGAGCACAGGGTCTAATTTCGACGATCGGCAGAGGAGTCGACCACAGAGACTTCAATCCGCCGGGAGCGAGGCGTTTGGACGCAGATGTCGAATTTCGAAGACTGTTTTCTAAGCCTCCGAAACATGCTACGAATCGCTGGGTTCAACTTTGTAACAACCCTGAGAATGGTCGTGTAATAACGGCTAACCCCTCCGACGCGGCAATTCGCCCCTGTCCGCCGGAGGGGGTTGTGTTTTGTCTGCGATTTGCTTCGAACGCGGGAGAGCGCGGTCAGCTTCTCCAGTGCAGCGTCACTGGGCCGTCCATAGGATGCCGCATGGGCTTGCCGGTCGCTTGCGATTCGAGTCGCGCCTGCTTCAAGTCGAAGTACCACTTCGCGGGCCGGTCCGCGTCATCAATCAACATCAGGCTGGGATTATATTTCAGGCCCTCCGCCTGCTGGATCATAGTGACCTGATCCTGTTCGACGAAGCGCCGCCCGAAGAACTTCGCAATCGGCGTGAGGAACGGGACGTCGAGAAACACATTCCATGCCGCGCAAACATCGATGCGGCAATTGTTCTCCACCGTCGGCGTGACCGTCGTCAGGCTGGCAAACCACTTTTCACCACAGCGAATAATTTCATAGCGCCGGTTGGGCAGCACAAAATCGATGGTCGTCGTGATCGGCTGTCCGTAAACGCCTAGCAGCTTGTATGGCGCGCTGTTGGCCGACGGCTGATGTGCGGTCATGCGGAAGCCGCCCTCGATGGGCTCGAAATGTTTTTCCTTCTCATGAATGCTGGCGCGCGATCTCCACCACCATGCCTGATGCACAAATGGCCCGTGCGCCGGATCCATCAGTCCAATGATTCCGTGATCGATGTTGCATGGCAGATCAGCAGTGAGATGTGCCGATCGAAATCGCCTGCTGAACTTCGGCACCTCAGGTACTGCCGGCAATTGCGACAGATCGTCGGCGCGCAGTCTTCCTCTCCCACTCTGTGGGACATACACCCACACATGCCCGTCACGCTCTTCGCACGGAAACGCCGTCGCATAAATCTTGCAGGGATCGAGCGAGTCGCGCTGCGTCAGCGAAGGAATCTCGCGGCACTGTCCGGAGACCGGCTCGAACGCCCAACCGTGGTACTTGCACGTGACCTGTTGGCCATCGAACCATCCATACGAAAGCGGAATGCCGCGATGCGGACAGGAATCGCGCATGGCAAAGTTGTGCCCATCCGACTTGCGGCCCAGCACCAACGGAATTCCAAGCAGCATGGCCTTCGCCATCTGCCGGCCATGAATTTCCGACGCGCGAATCGCCGGATACCAGTCGTCGTAGATGAGCGTGGTCGTCGGCCCGGACGGTGCTACTGTAGCGCGAGTGAGTTCGCTGAGCATGCTCGCAGCCATTCTATAGTTCTATCAGCCTCGCGCATATGTTTCACCACGGAGACACAGAGGACACGGAAGATCAAGAGAAAAAACTCCGTGTTCTCCGTGCCTCCGTGGTGAAAACAAAACGGCCGGAGCATCTCGCCCCGGCCTTCAATCCACGAACCACGATTCACGATCCACTACTTCGTAATCTTCTCGCCAATGGACTTCGCCTGCGTGAACAGCAACAGGTAATCCGGCCCGCCCGCCTTCGAATCGGTTCCCGACATATTGAAGCCGCCGAAGGGATGCGCACCCACCATCGCTCCTGTGCACTTGCGATTGATGTACAAATTGCCCACGTGGAACTGCTGCTTCGCCGCTTCGATCTTGTCGTCCGACGTGGTGTAAACCGCGCCGGTCAGTCCGAACTCGGTGTTGTTGGCGATCTGCAAACCGTGTTCGAAGTTGCGCGACTTGATCACCGCCAGCACCGGTCCAAAGATCTCCTGCTGCGAAATCGTCCCCATCGGATCAACGTCCGCGATCACCGTCGGCTGGATAAAGTAGCCGTCGCCCGCGCCAGCCGCGCGTTCCCCGCCGGTAATCAGCCGGCCGCCTTCGGCAACGCCCTTCTGGATGTAGCCCATGATCGACTTCATCGACTTCTCGTTGACCACCGGTCCCATGTTCGGGTTGAGCGTCGGATCGCCCACCGTGATCTTTTCCACCCGCTCCTTCAGCCGCTGCAGGAACTTGTCGTAAATTCGCTCGTCGATAATCGCCCGCGAGCACGCTGAACACTTCTGGCCGCTGAAGCCGAACGCCGCACTCGCAACACCCTCGACTGCCGCATCGATATCGGCGTCCGCATCCACGATGATCGAGTCCTTGCCGCCCATCTCCAGGATGGTGCGCTTGATCCAGATCTGGCCCGGTTGCTGAACGGCGGCCCGCTGGTTGATGTGCAGACCAACTTCCTTCGATCCCGTAAACGCGATGTAGCGCGTCTTGGGATGCTCGACAACCGCGTTGCCGAAGCTGTTGCCGTGACCGGGACAGAAGTTCACTACCCCGTCCGGCAGACCGGCTTCTTCCAGAATCTCGAAGAACTTCGCCGCGATGGCCGGCGAATCGCCCGACGGCTTCAGAATGACCGTGTTGCCGCAGACAATCGACGCCAGCGTCATGCCGCCCATGATCGCGCCCGGGAAATTCCACGGCGGAATCACGGCGCCTACGCCCAGCGGGATGTAGCGCAGCCAGTCGCGCTCGCCCGGCAACTGCACCAGAGTTTCTGCCTTCGCCAGCCTCAACGCCTCCAGCGCATAGAGAGTTGTGAAGTCGATCAGTTCCGCAATGTCGCCATCGGCCTCAGGCCAGTTCTTGCCGACTTCGAACACCATCCACGCCATTAGCTCGAACTTGCGCTCGCGCAGCAGGTGGGCCACGCGGAACAGCAGGTTCGTCCGCTCTTCCACCGAGCTGTATTTCCAAGTCTCGAAAGCCTTCAGCGCAGCTTGCATTGCCGGCTCAACTTCGGCAGCGCCTGCGGTCGAGAAAACTCCCACCACCTCAGACGGTTTGGCCGGATTCAGGGACTGCGTCTTCTCTTCCGTCTTCACGCGCCGTCCGCCGATCACCAGGTCGTATTCGCGTCCCAGTTCGCGGCGTACTTTCTCAATCGCCGCGCGCATGCGGCGGGTATTTTCGGGATTGCTCCAATCGACGGAAGGTTCGTTCTTGAATTGCTCGGGAATGGGAGCGTTGTTCATCGTCGCAGCCGTGCGCGTTCCTTCGCGCGCGGGAGTCATCGTAGTGCCCATAAGTGCAGTCCTCTCAGGAAGTTCGATTCAGACAGGTAAGCCGAGTAAATCTAGTTTGGGCGTCTGTTAATAGATGCGGGAGCGCGCAACTCGATTCGCGGCCCCGCGAACCTTCTATTTTACAACGCTTTCAGTAACTTGCCGGCTATCAAGCCAACCTGCATGGCCCAGTCTGAATTGCCTCGACGTTCGCCCTGTGATACCTTCCGCTCGACCCCTGTTTGAAGCCTGGTTCGGGTCCACTATTGCTTTTCCTAGACCGGCGAGGAGGGAAGTGAATGATCGGTCTTATCGTAATCATCGCGATTCTGGCGATTATCGCCTTCACCCTGATCGGCATTTACAACAGCCTGGTGCAACTGCGCGTCCGCGCCGACAACGCCTGGTCCGACATCGATGTGCAGCTCAAGCGCCGCTACGACCTCATTCCGAATCTGGTCGAGACGGTGAAAGGCTACGCCGCGCACGAAAAAGGAACCTTCGAGAACGTCGCGAAGTTTCGCAGTGCCGCGATGGCTGCGTCCACTCCCGCGGAGAAGAGCGAAGCCGAAGGTCAGCTGACCTATGCCTTGCGTGGATTGCTGGCCGTGGCCGAGGCATATCCGCAGTTGCAGGCCAATCAGGAGTTCATGTCGCTGCAAGGCTCGCTCACCGGATTGGAAGATGCGATCCAGAACGCGCGCCGTTATTACAACGCCGTGGTGCGCGACTTCAACACCAAGATCCAGAGCTTCCCCAGCAACATCGTCGCCGGGATGTTCCACTTCCAACAGAGACAGTTCTTCGACATTACCGAGCCCAGCCAGCGGGAGCCGGTGGCGGTGAAGTTCTGAAAAGCAGCAATTAGCAATTAGCAATTAGCAATTAGCTAAAGCCTTGGATGCCGACAGATTCGTGAAAGCGTTGTAGCTGCCATTGACCGCCAGCTAATTGCTGCTCGCCAAATGCTAAGTGCAAAGTGCCAACTGCGGAGATTGGTTCTGCTCTGCATTGCGCTCTCCGCCCCCGCCTTCGCCCGCGAGTGGCGCATCACCAACTTTGCCAGCAGCATGGAAGTTGCTCCAGACGGCACGATGACCGTGCGCGAGAATCTGGCGGTTTCCTTTGACGGCGAGTTTCACGGCATCTACCGTGACATCCCCATCCAATATCCTGGCCCCCACGGCTCGAACTACACGCTGTTCCTCACCGTCACCAGCGTAACCGACGGCCAAGGCAACAAGCTGAAGTACGAATCCAGCGTGCAGGGCGACTTCCGCCATCTGAAGATCTACATCCCCAACGCGGTCAACACGACGAAGGTCGTCGACATCAGCTACACCGTGAAGAATGCCGTGCGCTGGTTCGACGATCACGACGAGCTCTACTGGAACGTCACCGGGAACGACTCGCCTGTCCCAATCGACAATGCGATGGCGATCATCCTGTTTCCACCGAACACAGCCAATAATTTGCGCGGACAGGCTTTTACCGGCGTCTACGGCTCGGAAGGACGAGATGCAACCGTAACCGTCAACGGCAATGTCGTCAAAGTGAGCACCAACAACCCGCTCGATATGCGCGAGGGCTTGACCGCCGACGTCTACATCACCAAGGGCATACTCACGCAGCCCAGCCAGTTGACCTTCGCACTGTGGTTCATCCGCAGCAACGTCATCGTGCTGCTGCCGTTGTGGGCGTTCGTCGTGATGTTCTTCTTCTGGTGGACTAAAGGCCGGGATCCCAAGCCCGACGTCTCGGTTGCGCCCATGTACGACCCTCCCAAGGATATGACGCCAGCCGAGGTGGGAGCACTAACTAACGACGCAGTCCATCCGCGCGACATCACTTCAACCCTCGTGGACCTGGCGGTGAAGGGGTATCTGAAGATCGAGGAAGTCGAGCCGAAGATGCTGCTGTTCTCACATCGCGACTACATCTTCCATTCGCTGAAGCCGCAGGGCAGCTGGAGCTCGCTGGAAGCGCATGAGCGCGTGATGTTGAAGCACATGTTTTCCGGAGACACGGACCAGATCCGGCTCTCCGAGCTACGCAATCAGTTCTACGTCGCCATTCCCACCATCAAGGAAGATATTCTGGCGGAATTGCGGGGCAAGGGGATGTACAGCGTCGATCCCGATTCCGCGCATGCCTATGTCTTCATCGGAGTCGTTTTAACGGCGCTGCCGTTTGTGCTGCTCCAGATTTTCAAAATAGCCGACGTGCTCGCCTCGGTTGGGATGGTTATCCTTGCTGGCCTTATTTCCCTGATTATTGTTTTCCTCTTCGCGCGAATCATGCCGGCGAAGTCGCTGAAGGGAGTGCGCACTAAAGTCGAGATCCTGGGCTTGCAGGAATTCATCAATCGCGTGGACGCCGACCGGCTGCAGCGCATGCCGCCCGACACCTTCGAGAAGATCCTGCCTTATGCCATGGTGCTCGGCATCGAGAATCGCTGGGCGAAGGCGTTTCAAGGAATCGTGCAGAATCCTCCGGCATGGTATGTGGGGCCGACGCCTTATGTCGGCTTCAATCCCATCTTCTTTGCCGGCTCGATGCATGCCATGGCGATGGACGCCCACCAGGCCTTCATCGCGGCACCGCGCGCCAGCAGTTCCGGCTCCGGCTGGGGTGGTGGCGGCGGATTCGGCGGTGGCGGATTCAGCGGCGGCGGCTTTGGCGGCGGTGGTACCGGAGCGTTCTAAGAGCAGTTGTCGGTTGTCCGTTTCGAGCTCGCCATTTCGGTTATTTTGCCCGCGCGCCGACGCACTTCTTCATTGCAGCGATAGGGCGATTCCGTTACGCTAGCGCACATCCGGCCGCGCCATTTCCGCCGCTATCTGGAGTGACTTTCTCGGGTCATGCGTTTCAACTACAACGCCCTGCCGGTACTGATCGCACTTGCGGTACTGGTTGCGGTGTTTGCGGCCATATCCCGCCAGGGAATCAAGGAGCGGGTACGCCTCTGGCTCACGGCATGGTCTCTCATCTTGCTGCACTCACTGGTTGACTTCGCGCATTTCAAAGCCCACTTGCCGGCCAAGATTGAGCTGGCGGTTGGATTGTGCGCTCTGGAAATGGCCAGCGTGGTTTTTGTGGTCTCCGTCGCACCGCAGGCCCGAACCTGTCTGCGGCAACTCGTGCTGACGCTCGTGCTGGGTGTTCCGCTGATCGTGTATACGAGCGCGATGCTATGGGATGTGCAAGCCAAAGTTTTGTACTACGTCCTGATTGTGCTGTGGCTGACGGCCATATTGGTGCTGCTGTTCACCTGGCACAAGAAAATCACGCTGTATGTGTGCCTGGTTACTTTTGTATTGATTGGAGTAGCGGCGCTGCTGACCGGGCTTGTGGGCTACGGCAAACAAGAATACGGGATGCATGCCATACTCGCGGCGCTGAATTTCTCTGCCGCCGGTTTGTACTGGTATCGCATGCGGCGCGCTTCTGCGGGCGTACTGGCTACTGTATTCGGCTTCGCTGCCTGGGGCCTCACCTTGCCCGCCGGAATTGTAATGGCCACCGTCGCTCCGTCACTTCGCATTGAAGCCGAGGTCTGGAACATTCCCAAGTATCTGGTAGCGGTTGGCATGATCGTCACCTTGCTGGAGAATCAGATCCTGGAAAGCGATCACCTTGCCTATCACGATGCGTTGACTGGGCTGCCAAATCGCCGACTGCTGCAGGATCGGCTGGTGCAAGCCTTAGCTCGTGCCGATCGGGACAATCATAAAGTCGCTGTGCTCCTTCTGGATCTGGACGACTTTAAGGAAGTGAATGACAATTTCGGACACCGCATTGGGGATGCCGCCTTGCAGCAGGTGGTCGCCAGGCTCTCCGGCCGGATGCGCAGCTCCGATACCTTGGCGCGGTCCGGGGGTGATGAATTTACGATCGTCAGCGAAGTGACTTCTGCGGAAGGTGCGCAGACCTTGGCTCTGGCCTTGGAGTCGGAGTTACTTGATCCGCTACAGGTGGAACACACCCTGGTGCACACCGGCGTGAGCGTGGGATACGCGCTCTATCCGGACGACGCGAGCACTCCTGATGACCTCTGCGCCGCCGCCGATCGAGCCATGTATGTCGCCAAACGCGGCATTGGCTCACTGTGACCAAAGCCTCTTAGAAAACAAGCGCTGTCATTGACAGAAATGTAGCGGCGGTTGGAATCGACTTCTACCTGGGCAGGAGGGGTCACCGGAATCATAGGTCGGGGCTATGACAGTGGATGCCTCGTCCCAGCCGGCGGTCGCAACTTTCGGACAGGCCCGCTAGATTCCGTAATGTAGCTTCCGCAGACCTTCCTTGTAAGCGTCGCGTGCTTCTTTGGCTTGTTTCTGGGAGTCCTGTACCGCGAAGTCGGCACTGTCCCAGCGTTCCATAGCGGTCTCGGAGTGGTCCGGAGTAGCCAGCGCCTCTTCGGCACGAATCGCGGCCACCCATTGATCGACCGCCCGTTTGTACTTCTGTTGCAGTGCATCCAGATCGGGCTTATTCATAAGTGACGGATGGTAGAGCACTGGCCAGATGCGGTCAACGCTGCGCCACGCGGTTTCACAGAAAATTAATCCTGCGCCTATTTTCTCTCCGGCCAGGTCCAGAAGAGGCTGAGCCTCGATCTGACCGAAACGAAAGACAGGTTCTTCGCTGATCACTATTCACAGCCACTCCCGGCGCTAATATCGAGATATGGAGAAACTCCGGGTGGGAGTATTGTTCGGCGGGCGCAGTGGCGAACATGAGGTCTCGCTACTGTCGGCGGCGTCGGTCCTGAACGCGATTGATAAGACTAAGTACGAAGTAGTGCCGATCGGCATCACGAAGGCAGGCCGCTGGGTCACGGCTGCTCACGCCGAGCGCCTGTTGAAGGGCAAGGCTGCAGATGCGCCTGAGGCTCGCCATCTGCGCGCCGGCGATCCCGAGACAACTGCCGCTGCCGCTGTTCTCGCCCGCGGCGAAGGAGTTGTTGTGCCGCCGATGCCGGGAGAGAATCATTCCGCCCTTGTCCCATTCGAGACCGACGCCCATCAGCTTCGAGCCGCTGTCAATCCCGTCGATGTCGACATCATCTTTCCCGTTCTGCACGGGACCTTCGGCGAGGATGGCACCATCCAGGGACTGCTCGAGTTGGCCGACATCGCCTACGTCGGCGCGGGTGTGCTCGGCTCCGCCGCGGGAATGGACAAAGACGTGATGAAACGGCTTTTCCGCGATGCCGGACTGCCGATCGTCAAGCATGTCACGGTTCTGCGTACTGCCTGGCGCGAGCAGCCCAAGCAAGTTCGCAAGCAGATCGAAAGCAAGCTGAAGTATCCCGTCTTCGTGAAGCCGGCGAATCTCGGATCGTCGGTCGGCATCAGCAAAGTTCACGATTCCAGCGAACTTGCCGCGGCGATGGACGAGGCCTCGCGCTTCGATCGCAAGCTGGTGATCGAGGAGGGCGTCGGCGGAAAAAAAGGCAAGGCGCGCGAGATCGAATGCTCGGTACTAGGCAACGACAAGCCCATCGCTTCAGTAGCCGGGGAAATCGTGCCCATCAAGGAGTTCTATGACTACAGCGCCAAATACCTGGTGGAAGGCTCGGAGTCGATCATTCCGGCCAAAATCGGCAAGGCCAAGCAGAAGGAAGTGCAGCAGCTCGCCGTGGCCGCCTTCCAAGCAGTTGACTGCGCCGGCATGGCGCGCGTGGATTTCCTGATGGACCCGCGCACGAAGAAGATGTACGTCAACGAGATCAACACCATCCCAGGCTTCACCTCGATCAGCATGTATCCCAAGATGTGGGCGGCGGCCGGCATCTCTTATCCCGAACTCATGGATCGGCTGATTCAGCTTGGCCTGGAGCGCCATCACGACAAGAAGCAGAATCAGTACAGCCGGTAGTTACTCATAGGCCAGCGCGTCTATCGGATCCTTCTGTGCAGCCTTTACCGCCGGGTAAAACGCGCCCAGCAATGACCCGACGAGCGCAATGATCGTAGCCTTGAGCAGCCATGCGGGTGTGATCAGCACGGGCAACGTCTGAAATCGGGTGTGCAGGCCTATCCTCGCCGCATAACTTATTCCGATGCCCGTGATAACGCCGGCAATCGCAATCAGCAGAGTTTCTCGCAGCACGACATTCACGATATACAGCTTGCTCGCACCCAGTGACTTCAGGATGCCGATCTCTCGCGTGCGCTCCATCACCGCCGTGTACATCGCCTGGAAGATCACGATGAATCCGATGATCATGGAGATGCCGATTACCACATCGATCACCGTGTTGAGCCCGGGAATGCTGGCTGAAGTCATCAGCGACAGATATTCCTGGATGGAGTGCACACCATACTGCTGCATGCCAGGAATGTTCTTGATGTCTTGGACAACGGCGTCGGCGTTCTTGGGATCGTCGAGTTTGACGTAGAAAATGGTCGCTTTGCCGGAGGCGCCGATCAGGTCCTGCAGCGTGGCAATGGGAACGAACTTGCGTGCGCCTTTGCCATGCTCCACGATGCCGCAGATGCGGAAGTCGTGGTTCAGGGCCTGCACGGTGTCGCCGACCTTAATATGGTCCGAAGCCGCTTTCATGTCGTCGATCAGCATGTCATACGGCCCCTGGAACGGACCGCCGGCAAGGTAATGGAAGCCTCCCGTCACGGAATCGAAGGACTGCAAATCAACACCGTAGAGTACCTCAAGGCTCTTGGACATCGTCGTCTGGGTCACGACCGGAGCAGCCGCAATCACATGCGGTACCTTCATCAGCCGGTCCGCGACCTTGACGGAAACCGGCGCGCCATTCATACCCATAAGCAGTGACGAACCCGGCGGCTGCACCATGATGTCGGCGCCCAGGCTTGCCTGGCGGCCGCTGGTGTCCTTCAGGATGCCCAGCATTATGCCGACGATCAGCAGGATGAGCGTGACTTCGACTCCGACCGCAACCACGCTGATGATGGTGCGAAACGGCCGGTACAGCAGATTGGCAAAAACCATCCGGTTCATCATGAGAAGCTCGATTGTATAGGATGCGAGAGGAAGCGAGCGTGCGGTGCGGGAGCTGCACGGCAGCGGCAAACGGCTTTAGAACGCTACTCCCACGCCCGCTGTCTTCGGCGGATGCTTGCGATTCACGACGTGAATGCCATCGCGCCAGCGCTCGTCGATCTCAACCAGCGTCCACTCGACCCGCGGAGATAGGTAGCGCAGCAGCGTGTCAGTCGCGGGATGAACACGCAGCGCAGGAGCGATCAGATACAGCAGCGGCGGCGCGCTCGAGATGTCTCTTCCGGCGAAATACCCATTGCGGGTGAACTCACCGTGCTGCTGATGCCAGCGCACCCGCGCCCAGTAGTCTAGCCCTTGCAGCGGCAGATGAATGTCCTCATTCGCCTTCAGCTCCAGAATCGCAAGTCGCCCATCCAGCGTGCAGGTCAGCACATCGAGCATCGCGCGATCAGTGGCGGCAAATGCCGGCACCTGCGAATAGACAAAACGGCCATCGAGCCGCTCATCGACCGCACGCACATCTCGGGTGATGAGGCTTTCCAGCCAGCGCTCCGGCGCCAGTCGGAAAAATATATTGGTTTGCGAGCCACCGGATTGCCGCTCCTGACCGATGCGCTGCACCAGTTCACGGAAGAGCGCTTCGCTGTTCTCGTCGAGTTCGTACTCGGCAGGTGCGACGCCAAAAATAATCGATTCGCGATTGCGGAACGAACCTGCTTCCGGTGTCATCCGCGCCCGGGCGAACTCCAGCCCATAAAGGCGAAACACAATCTCAGAAGGAGACTCGACCGTGACTTCGGCGCCAGGCGCCAGCGCGTGAATACGGGCAGTGGAAGTTGCAAAGCGTTCCCGTGCGGCCTGAACATCAACCGCGCGCGTGAGCCGCGTGATGATATTGCCGCTATCAGCTATGTCGATCGACTCACAGGTCTCGGAGCGCTCGTCGAGTTCGTAGAGCTGCCACTTGGCGGCTTCGCCATTTAGATTGGCTGCTCTCTGGCGCACAATCTCCGAGAGTCCCGGCGGCAAGAAGAGCTTCAACCCCTCCACAAGCGCGCGCCCAGCCAGATGCTTCCGCTGATAGTCCATCCAGAGAATACCGAAGGTGAGAGCCGCATCCACCGATGGCTGTGTCTCTTCAGAATTGACACCAAGAACCGCAAACGCACTTTGTCCGGCGCGCAACAAGCCGCGCGTGTAAACCGGGCTGAACGAATGCTCAAGGTCGGGGCTGCTGCTGACATGGTCCAGCCTGAAGCCGGGATACTCGCGCCGAAGCAATCGTTCCAGCAACGACTGATACCGCGCACGCGCGGCGCGCTTGGCCGTTCCGGTGCGATGATCAGGGTCAACGCAGATCTCCAGCAGATTCGGCTGTGACTGTCCGAAGCGAAGCACCTGCAGACGCACGGAGTGGTCCTTCACCTCGGCATCGAGAACGCGGCGAACGGTGTTGCGTTCCTCCGACCACATGTGGAGGACGCACTTGCCTTCGCCGGACACGGAATATCTTGCTGACCTGAAGTCGAACAGAATGGCGCCGTCTTCGATGGCAACGGCGTGTGGCGCAGAAGCGAGAAACTGCTCCAGCAGATGAGCCAGCGATTCGGCGGAAATACTTGACGTTGGCACCAAGATGTCCAAGTCTGATTGTAAGTCTGCTCGTCGGCTCGCTCAGCCTTCGCAGGCACAGCTGTATGTGATAATGAGAGGTCGGGAGAACGAGTTGCTTTGTCGCGCAATCTGTTTCGTGTCAGGGCACGACTTTTAGTCGTGCCGATCGACGGTTTTACTTACGCGAGCGGGCTTTAGCCCGCGACAGATGCCGAGCGGCCGCATGCCTCCGTCAACTCCCGTTTTCTCTACCCCTTGGATCGAACATGGTGCGATTCCCGGGCCCGGAACATCTAATCTTAGAGTGACTATGGACAAAAAGTTCTTCTTTGAGCGCTATGGGTTGGCGCAAGCCGACATTGAGCGCTACCTGGCCGCCGCGCTTTCCGCCGGTGGCGATTTTGCTGACCTCTACTTCGAATACCAAACTTCCACCTCGGTCTCGCTCGACGAGAGCATGGTGAAGTCGGCTACACAGGGCATCTCGGTTGGTTGCGGCGTTCGCGTCCTTTCGGGCGAGCGCACCGGCTACGCGTATACCGACGATCTCTCGCCGGAACGCATTTTGCACGCGGCGCGAACCGCCGCGATGATTGCCCGCGGTCCGGCAAAGCAACCGGTCGTCGGCCTGACGGACAAGCCCGCGCACAATCTATATCCTGTGCCGCTCCCTTCGGTGAAAGCGGATGTGCTGGCCAAGGTCGATCTGGTGCAGCGTGCCGACAAGGCCGCGCGCCAATACGATCCTCGCATTCACGAAGTGCGCGTCAGCTATGCTGACGAATTGCGCACGATTCTGGTGATCGGTTCTGATGGCAGTTTTGCGGAGGATTCGCAACCGTTGGCACGCATGAGCGTCTTCTGCATCGCCAAATCGCAGGCCGCGGGTTCGGCTCGTGGCAGTGCTGGCGGCGGTGGGCGGGTCGCGCTGGATTACTTCCAAAACGATGCTTCACCCGAACACTTTGCCAAAGAAGCGGCACGCCAGGCGATCATTCAGCTGGACGCGCGCGATGCGCCCGCGGGCGAGATGGAGGTTGTGCTCGGTCCCGGCTGGCCAGGAATTCTGCTGCACGAAGCGATCGGCCACGGCCTCGAAGCCGATTTCAATCGCAAGAAGACATCGGCGTTTTCCGGAATGCTAGGCCGGCGCGTTGCGAGCGACAAGTGCACGGTGGTTGACAACGGTACGATGCCCGGCCGTCGCGGATCGCTTAATGTCGACGACGAGGGCAACCCCACCGAGAATACGGTTCTCATCGAGAAGGGCATCCTCAAGGGTTATCTCTCCGACAAGCTGTCGTCGCGGCTGATGGGCATTCCGAACACCGGCAACGGGCGTCGCGAAAGCTATCAGCACATTCCCATGCCGCGCATGACGAATACCTACATGCTCGCGGGTCAGGATTCGCCCGAGGACATCATTCGCTCCGTGAAGTACGGTGTTTATGCGGTGAACTTTGGCGGAGGGCAGGTCGACATCACCAATGGCAAGTTTGTGTTCTCGGCCTCTGAGGCCTACCTGATCGAAGACGGCAAAGTCACTTCACCTTTGAAGAATGCAACGCTCATCGGCAATGGGCCGGATGTGCTGACCAGGGTTTCTATGGTCGGCAGCGACTTGCAGCTGGATGAAGGTATCGGGACCTGTGGCAAGGATGGGCAATCGGTGCCCGTAGGCGTCGGCATTCCAACGCTCAAGGTCGATCGGCTGACGGTCGGCGGTACCGGCGGGTAGCGCTGAGCGGAGTTCAACTTTCGACAGATCAATTTATTGCTTAATCCCCACATTGTGGGACTCCTACGTAATGGGACTAATATCCAGATGACGGTTTCAACTGCGGAACGCCAGACCGAGCCACAGACAACATCAACCGATCTCAGGGAAATTGCGAGCGATGTCGTTCGCCGCGCCATGCAAGGCGGAGCCACCGCTGCCGAAGCTGTTGCCATGGACGGCAGCGAGTTCTCGACCGTGGTTCGCCTCGGCGAGGTGGAGACGCTGAAGGAGTCCGGCTCCAAGGGCATCGGCGTGCGCGTTTTCTTTGGCAAGCGTGCGGCCAGCACCTACTCCAGCGATCTCACGCCTGCAGGCATCAAGCAGATGGTGGACTCGGCGCTAAGGCTGGCGAAGGTTACCAGCGAAGATCCCTTTGCCGGAATTCCCGAGCCCTCGCAATTGGGCAAGCTGGAAGGCGACCTCGACCTCTATCACGAAGATGTTTACTCGCTTTCGACCGCCGATCGCATCGATTACGCGCGGCGTGCCGAGAAAGCGGCGATTGATGCCGACCCGCGCATCACCAACTCCGAAGGCGGAAGCTTCGATGCCGCCATCGGGTACAAGGTATTGGCGAATTCGCACGGGTTTGTTGGCGATTATCAGCGCTCTTATTGTTCAGTATCGGCTGTGCCCATCGCGCAGATAGAAGGCGCCGCCATGCAGCGAGATTACTGGTATTCGGTGGCGAACACGCTGACGAAGCTGCAATCGCCTGAGGAGGTTGGTCAGATTGCAGCCAAGCGGACTCTGCGACGTCTCGGCGCGCGAAAAGTGAAGACGGCGAAGGTGCCGATTGTCTTCGAACACACAATCGCGGGCGCGCTGGTCGGCCACATTTTCGAGGCAGTTAATGGTGATTCTGTTTATCGCGGCGCGTCGTTCCTGACGGACAAGCTGAACGAGAAGATCGCCGGAGACAACATCGAGGTCATCGATGACGGCACCATGCCCGGCGGCTTCGGAACGAGTCCCTTCGACTCCGAAGGCGTGCCTAGTCGCAAGACAGTCGTCATCGAGAAGGGCGTGCTCAAGTCGTATCTGCTGAACACCTACACCGCGAAGAAGCTCAACTTGCAGACGACCGGCAACGCTTCACGCGGTCTGGCTGGAACACCAGGAATCGGCCCGGGCAACTTCTTCCTGAAGCCGGGAGCGAAGAGCGCGGAGGAAATTATCGCCGACATCAAGGATGGCCTGTTTGTCACCGAATTTCTCGGCTTTGGCGTCAACCTGGTCACCGGCGACTTTTCGCGCGGCGCCAGCGGCCTCTGGATTCAGAACGGTGAGCTGACATTCCCGGTAGAAGAGATCACCGTCGCCGGGAATCTCAAAGACATGTTCTTCAACATCTCCGAGATTGGCAACGATCTCGAATTTCGCAGCTCCATCGCCTCTCCCACGCTGCGCATTGATGGGATGACCGTCGCCGGAGAATAAAGCAACTCAGTACCGTCGCTACACCCTGGACAGCAACTCCTGCTTGCGCTGATCGGGCAAGAATGATGCTCGGAACGAATTGCGCGCCAACTCGCGAAGCTCGGCATCGGTAAAGGCGAAGGTGTCGCGCGCGATCTCGTATTCCCTGTTGAGGGTTGTGTGGAACATGTCGGGGTCGTCGGTATTCAGCACCACCAGCACGCCCGCGTCGAAGAGCTTGCGGACAGGATGTCCCACGAGATCCTGGCAGCAACCTGTAACGGCATTGCTGGTGATGCAAACTTCGACAGGGATATTCTGTTCCGCAAGATAGCGCACCAGTTCCGGATCGTCGATGGCGTGCAGCCCATGTCCAATGCGGTCCGGCTTGAGTTCTCGCAAAGCACCCCAGATCGACTCCGGCCCAACTGTCTCGCCGGCATGAACCGTTAATCGCAGGCCATTCTTCGCGGCATGTTGGTAGACATCGCGAAACTGCTCGGGGCCGGCGCGGCGTTCGTCGCCGCCGATACCGATACCTACCACATTGTGGGACTTAAGCCGGATGGCCTCATCGACGACTCGTTGCGCCTCGTCGACGCCGAAGTGCCGAACAGCGTCGAGAATCCAGTACAGCGACATGTCAAAGTCGCGTTCCCCGCACTGGCGGCCACACTCCGCACCTTCGAACAAAGGCACGAATTCCTGCCCACGCCAATGCACTACGCCAGCCGAGATATACACCTCGGCATGAACGACATTTTGCGCGTGCAGCTTCTGCATCATGCGATAGGTAACGAGTTCGTAATCAGCGGCCGTGCGCAGGCGCTCGGTGACAGCCTTGAACGCCAACATGAATCCGGTGAAGTCCTGGTAGCGATACAGCTCGCGAGCCTCATCCTCCGTGAAAACGCGGCCGCTATCTTCGAGATTCCGGTAACGATTGTTTGTGGTGGACAGCGGCGTGGGATGACGCCGGCTCAACTCTGACAATGTAGGAGGGTCGACAGAACCCTCGAGATGCAGATGGAGTTCGGCCTTGGGGAGCGATTGAATGAAGTCGTCGCTCACTGCTTCGTGACCGTCTGGAGAGCGGGCTTGGAATTGGTCGGGCTGAATTCGCTGCGATGGCGGCTATAGAGCCAGTACACGGCCATCCCGATGATCAGCCAGGCGAAGAAGCGCAGCCAGGTCAGGATTGGCAGACCGGCCATCAGCAATATGCAGAAAATCACGCTGAGGATTGGAGCGGCCAGTCCGCCCGGCGCGCGGAAGCCACGACGGCGGTCGGGTTGCTTATAGCGCAGGATAATCACGCCCAGCGATACGAGGACAAACGCAAACAGCGTGCCGATGTTCGACAAATCGGAGAGCGTGCCGATATCGAGAATGCCACCGGGAATGCCGACCAGGAAGCCCGCGATCCACGTCGCGATGGCAGGCGTGCGAAAGCGCGGATGCACGTTGCTGAAGACTTTCGGCAGCAGGCCATCGCGCGACATGGAAAACCACACGCGCGCCTGTCCCAGTTGAAAGACCAGCAGCGACGAGATCATGCCCATCATCGCGCCGAAGAGCACGGCCAACTCCGTCCAGCGCAGCAACTCCGACTTTGTAGTACCTGCCAGCATGCTCATGCTGTTGACCACCGGAGCAGCGTCGTCGATCAGCGATCTCCAGGGGACCAAGCCAGTGAGCACGACGGCAACTGCGATGTAGAGGATCGTACACACGATTAGGGTTGCGATGATGCCAATCGGAATGTCGCGTTGTGGATTGCGCGCTTCTTCAGCCGCGGTCGAGACCGAGTCGAATCCGATATACGTGAAAAAAATGATAGAGCCGCCGGTCAGCACGCCTGACCAGCCTTCGGGAACGAAGGGATGGTAGTTGGTCGGATGAATGAAACGCATACCGACAAAGACGAACGCCAGGATGGCCGCGATCTTCAGCAGGACCATGATGTTGTTGGTTTCGGCGGATTCGCGAATGCCGCGCACCAGCACCACCGTCAGGATCATGACGATGAGAAATGCTGGAATGTTGAAGCCGAAGTGCCAGCCCGGGTTGTAGAGGACGTTGCCTTTGAGATCCGTGAGGCCACCGGGCAGATACGCGGGCGTGATCCAGCGCAACGCAGGATGCCATCCGAACCAGGTGAAGGTAGCTTCCATGTGTGCCGCGAAACCCACGCTCACGGCCATGTTGCTGACGGCGTATTCCAGGATCAGGTCCCAGCCGATGATCCACGCGATCAGCTCGCCCATCGTGGCATAGGTGTAGGTGTAGGCGCTGCCGGCGATGGGGATCATCGAAGCGAGTTCGGCATAGCATAGCGCGGTGAAGCCGCAGACGATCGCCACCAGCACCAACGATAGCGCCAGGGCCGGGCCTGCGCCCGGACGGCCGAGTGTGGCGGAGTGATGGACGATGTAGTCGGCGAGCGGGCTGTTCAGGATGGATGGTGTGTCGAACTTTTGTCCCGCGATCGCGGTGCCGATGACGGTGAAGATGCCCGAGCCGATGACCGCGCCGATGCCGAGTCCCGTGAGCGACCACGGTCCCAGCGATTTCTTGAGCCGATGCTCCGCCTCCTGCGAGTCGGAGATCAGCTTGTCAATGGACTTGCACGCGAAGAGTTGGTTCGCCAGGTCGATGCTCCCGGGTATGGAATCAGTCTGAATTCAAACAGAACGGCGTGATGAGGGCAAGTCGGTAATCAATCACAGAGACACACCGAGACACAGAGGGTTTCCCAAGTTCTCTTTTCTCCAGACCACATTCCCAAAGTTCTCTGCGCCTCTGTGTCTCTGTGGTGAGCACCCCTCACTTGCCCGGCGCCAGCGTCTCCAGGAAGTAGTCGTCGATCATGTGGAACAGGTGGCTTCGGGTTTTGAATCCGGCGATGCCGTGCGTCTTGCCGGGATACATCATCAGCCGGAATTGCTTGCCCGCCTCGATCAGATTGTTGACCATCTGAATCGTGTTTTGCATGTGCACGTTGTCGTCGCTGGTGCCGTGCACCTCCAGCAACTGACCGTGCAGGTCGCCGACAAAGTTAACGGGCGAGCTGTCCTTGTAACCTGCTTCGTTCTCCTTCGGCAGTCCCATGTAGCGCTCGGTATAGATCGAATCATAGTTGCGCCAGTCGGTCACCGGCGCGACCGACACTCCCGACTTGAACTGATCGCTATGCTCGAGCGCGTAGAGGGTGAAATATCCTCCGTAACTCCATCCCCAAAAGGCAACGCGAGTGCGGTCAAGCTGCGGGAATTGATCGAGTGCTTCCTTCATGGCGGCGAGTTGATCGCTCAATTCGACCGGGCCGAGGTGATGCTTGATGGGAAGCGCGAAGGCCTTGCCGCGATTCGCCATGCCGCGATTGTCCACGTGCAGAACAGCAAAGCCTTGCCGTGCGAGGATCTGATCGAAATCGAAGAGGTCAAAGCCAAGCCACATGTCGCGGACGGTTTGCACCCCGGGGCCGCCGTAGGGATTCAAGATTAGCGGTGCTTTTCCGTTGGCGTTCATCGGACCGCCCGGCGGTGGAAACAGAATCTCGCCTTCCAGCTCAGTTACACCGTCGGCCGCGACGAACCTAACGAACTTTGGCGTGAGCAGGTTGTAGGCTTCGACGCTGTGCGGCTTCCAAAACGGCGTGCAGTCGCCGTCCACCTTGCAGACCGACATCGTGGGCGGCGTGGTCAGCGCTGAGAAGTTGTCGACGTAATACTTTGCGTTCTTGGGATCGAAGTCGGCGAAGTGGGTCCCGTCCTGCTGCGACATGCGGCGGAACTTCTCACCATCCAGGCCGACGGCAAACTCGTCGCGCTGCAGTACGGCACCGTCATTCGCGGAGAAAAATACCGTGCTCGTCTGGCTGTCGACACCGTCGATGCTTTCCACCTCCCAGTCGCCGCTGGTGAGCTGCTTCTCCATCTTGGCCTGGGCGCTGAGTGGGTTCTGCTTGTCGAAACGGTAGAGGTAAATGTGATTATGGCCGTCACGCCAACTCGTCCAGAGATATCCATCGCCGGAATCGAGGAGTTTGAAGTCTACTTCGGGATGCATGTCGATCCAGGCATCGGTGGTCTCGGTCATCATGAGCCGCGACTTGCCGCTCTCGACGTCAACAAAATAGAGATCCAGTCGATCCTGAACACGATTGAGGGCCATGGCCCAGATGAGTCCGTCGCGCACCCAGCCGAAGCGCGGAATCAGCACGTTGGAATCGTTTCCCAGCGGCAACGCGCCATTGCCGCCTGCGCCTGCGGTGATCCACTTCACCTTGCTGCCGTCGCTCTTGATGACGCCGATTCGCACGCCCGGGTTGGGATCGCCGGGTTGGGGATATTTCTCGTGGTCGACAGTGGGATGAACCGGTATCCAGTCGGTGATGGGATAGGTCGGCACATCCTTCTCGTCCATTTGCAAGAAGACGATCTGTTTGCCGTTGGGCGACCAGAAATAATTGCTGCGCGTATAGAGCTCTTCCTCGTACACCCAATCGACTTCGCCGTTCAACAGATTCTCACTGCCATCCCTGGTTAGCTGTCGCTCGGCACCACCGTCCACCGCGCGCACGTAGAGGTCGTGTTTGCGGACGTAGGAGATGCGCTCGCCGTTCGGCGAGAACTTGGGATCGCCGCTCTCATCGTTGCTCGAGGTCAGCTGCACCGCCGTGCCGTTGTCGAGGCTATAGAGCCAGAGCTGGCCCATGGAATCGAAGAGCAGATGCTTGGAGTCGGGCGCCCACTGATAGGCGGCGATGGAGTAGCGCTGCGCGGCTTCCTTCTTGCGCTCGTCTTTGATCGCGCTGGCCGGTGGAGCAAGCGTCGCGAGTTTACCGCTGGCCACCAGCACGGCCGACTTGCCGGTGGCGACATCGACGTAGTAGAGCTCTCCCTGATCGCCGCTGTCGTTGCGTTGTACGAACGAGACTTTAGTCCCGTCGGGACTCCACTGCACGTTCTCCGGGCCGCGTCCCAGAATGCCGCCGGGTTTGTTCATCTCTTCGATGGTCAGTTGCTTTTGACCCTGTGGCGTCGTAGAGGGGGTTTGTGCAGCAACCAGAGAACAGCAGAAGAAAAAGAGGACGAAAGCAGCGAACCAGGCTTTCACGGCAACTCCGGAATGTGAATTTTGGACTGCGGAAAAGTTTATATCAGGTGGGCCTAGGTAGGCGCACAGGCTGGGCCCGCCTCCACAAAAGCAGGCAGGATGGGTCGAAATGCGATGACGACGCGTGCTCTGTGGGGTTAGTGCGCGATCTGATACAGACGCAAAAGTTCCACCACCACAATGAAGATGCCGACGCAGAAATACAAATTGCGAGCGGTCTCGGTGCTCAAGGCCGCAGGCAAAGGGACCCCGCGTTGACGAAAGACCAGTACGAGCGAGCGTTCGCGCTCGAGGATGAAGTCGGCAATGCGGCGGTGGCAGGCCGCCATCAGAAGGCCAAGAAGAAGTCGCGCAATTTCGAGTGGCATATAACAATCGTAAGATCATGAGCGAAAGTCGCTCAATAGGCCGAACACCTTAACCCAGCAAGTAGCAACTAGCCATCAGCAACTAGCCATTGAATCCTTCAACGCGCCGAATACCAGGCTTGCGCTAGTATCTTTGAAATCTGCGGATTTCAGACAGGCCCTCGCGTGGGAGCTGTCGCCAACTGCGAACTGATGGGTGACAATGCCCACCTGCGCTGTTCGCTGCTCAACGCTAATCGCTAATTGCTGACGGCTGTCTGCCGCGTGCTAGAATCCAAAAAGTCCCCCATGAATTCCGAACTGAACAAGCTGATTGACCTGCAACAGGTCGACGCGCGCATTGCCGCATTGCACCGTGAAATTGCCGCCTTGCCCAAGGAAGTCGCGCAGATTGAAGCCAAGCTCGCTGGTTCCAAGACCAAAGTAGAGGCGGCACAGAGTGCGATCAAGTCCGATGAGGGGGCGCGCCGCAAGCACGAATCCGACATCAAGGACCAGCAGGAGAAAATCAGCAAGTATCGCGACCAGTCGCTGAAGGTCAAGACCAATCAGGAATACAAGGCGCTGCTGAGCGAGATCGAACACGCAGAAGCTGAGATCGCCAAGTTGGAAGATAAAGTTCTGGAGATCATGGTGGCCGCAGACTCGCGCAAAGAGGGGCTGAAGCAGGCCGAGGCGACGCTCAAAGCCAACACCGCAGAGAACGAAAAGGAAAAAGAACATGCGCGGCAGCAGACGGCCGAAGACGAAAAGCAACTGGCGGAACTGAACGCTCAGCGTCAGGAGCTGCGCACCGGCATCCCGGAAGAGACTCTGAATCACTATGACCGCGTGCTGAAGCTGCGCGGTTCGGTCATGGCTCCGGTCCATGAGGACGAGAGCTGTTCGGCCTGCCGCGTCCGGCTTCGTCCACAGGTCTTTCAGGACGTGATGAGCAACGAGCAGATCGTCACCTGCTTTTATTGCAACCGTATTCTCTACTTCGTTCCGCCTCCGCCCAAGGAGGAAGAAGCGAAAGACGGGAAGCCCCCTGCAGCTGCCGTTAAGCATGAAGAAGAAGCTGCGCCATTAGATGAAGCGGCGGCGGAGTAGAAGTCTACTCAGCTTGTTCCGTAATCCACTTCCCTGAGAGGACGAACGTCTCGGAAGCCACAGGCGAGATCATGCCTCCACCATTCTGTCCCACGGCTTCGTAATATCCTTGCGAGTTTCCACCCGCGGATTGCGCCCAAAACGCCCATGTGTCCCACTGCGTGACCACGTCCTGAATCTGGAGATAGTAGGTTCCTGGTGGAAGCGCGAGATTAGGAACGGGAAAGCTCATCTGCCAGGCGAAGAATAGAAATTTCGTCAAGTAGGGCGGCTGGAGTCGATTCAATCCGACAAAACCGCTGCCCTTCACATCGCCGCCGAAGGGCTCTGTGGTGATGGTCCACTTCAGATGCTGCGGGATGTTGCGGTCGTCTACGTCATAGAGCGTGAGGATTACGCTCGTGATGGTGGCCGCTTGCGAGAGCTCAAAGGAGTTGCTTACAGCCGATCCAAAGTTTACGTGGTAGTAGCCAACGTCTCCGTCAGGACCATTGTCGTAGAGAGTTTGCTGAGCAATAGCCGGCGCGGCGAGCAGAGCAATAATCGCCAGAATGGTTGCAGTCAGGAACGATAGGCGAACTTTTCTTGCGCGCATGGAAAGGCTCCTTGCGACGTGCGTAATTTGATCGGCCTGATCGCCCCACTTTGCTAGCTACAATTGCGGCAAGCATACACGCCGCTGAGGCTGGGCGCCACGACTAACTTCAGGCGGCCTCTATTCTGGCAAGACTTAGCACGAATTGCGATCACGCTTCGTATTTCACCAGCGCGGCCATGCCCGCTTCGAGGTGCCAAATGATGTGGCAGTGGACGAACCAGAGCCCGGGATTATTGGCATCGAAAGCCACGGTCACAGTGGCGTTGCCCGGCACCAGAATCGTGTCGCGCATCGCACCCTGCAGTGGACGGCCGTTGGTTTCGATGACCTCGAATGCGTGCCCGTGGAGATGCATCGGGTGCGACATGGGAGTCTCGTTGACGAACTTCAACGCGACGCGCTGTCCCATCTTCACCTGGACCTGAGACTTCTCCGCTGCAGGATTATTCACGTTGAAGACGATGTCGTTGATCATCCACTGATACTTGGCCATGTTGCCCTGCAGGCGCAGTACGGAGGTCTGATCGACTGCTTTGGGAGTCAGCGGAGTCACGGCCGACAGCTGGCTCTCCTGATCGAGCGTGAGCAGCCCGGTAGGCGACGCCCCTTTCACCGGCAAGCGTTTGATGGACGCGCCGGTTGTTGTCAGGAAGATACCGGTTTGTTCTCTTGACCCTTCGCGCAAGGCAAGTATGGGGAAGGCTCCACCGACGGCCGGGATTTGCACCATCACATCGATGCGTTGCGCGATGGCAAGCGGAAAGCGGCTGGCGCGAATCGGTTTGACCGGCAAGCCGTCGGTGGCAATCAGCTCTCCCGTCAGACTGCCGAGATCGACAAAGTAGTTCGTCCCCGAACTGCCGTTGATGATGCGCAGGCGAACGCGTCCCGACTTCTCTACGCGAACGACGGCAGGATCATCCAGCGTGCGATCGTTGGCAAGATAAGCATCGTAGTTGACGTCGTTGGCGTCAGGCTTGCTCGGCATCTGCCCGCCCATGGCCATGGCTTTTTTCGGTGCGCGAAGCTGCGCATAAATTTCCTTTGGCGGCGTAAAGCTGAAGTCGCCGAAAAAGACGATGACTTGCTGGACGTCCGCCGATTGGTCAGCCGAATCGTGAACAATGAGCGGAGCCGACAGCAGCTGGGCTTCCTGCAATCCCTCATGCGAGTGCATCCAGTGCGTTCCCGCCGGAATCACGGGGAAGTTGTAAAACGAACTTTCATTGGGCCGGATGACAGGCTGCGTGACTCCGGGCACACCGTCCTCATTATTGGGAGGATAGAGGCCGTGCCAGTGGATCGCTGTCGGCTCGGTTAGTTTGTTCTCGAGCACAACTCGAAAAAGTCGGTTCACCACCCACTCGAGCCCCTGTGTTCCATTCGGCTGCAGAAGTCCCAACACCGACGCCGACTTGCCGTTGATCTCCAGCGTGCGCGTGACGGCTTGCAGCTTGATGGGCGCTGGTTGAGTGGCTTGGAGCAAATCGAGAGCGGCGGCATAGCCTCTTTCACGCAGCAGCAGGCCGCCGACCGAAGCACCCGCGCAAGTCAGAAAATGACGCCGTGAAAATTCCATGACAAGATGCCTCAGGGAAGATGTCGGGTGAGAAACGGTCGAATCATAGCGTATTCGACGGCACGGATGATACGGCCAACGTGGCAGAGGTTACCTCAGCGGCTGAAGCCGATCGGCAATTGCTCTTGAACTGCACCGCTGAAGCGGTGCTCCACCCATTCCGCAAGAACGCTCCAATCTTTGGTTCGGATTTATGGCTGGGTGAGGACGGTGTGGTAGGGATCGAGGATTATTTGCTTCACCTCTACCGGGGCAGGCAGAGTGAAGTGGGTATCGGCGCCCTCGGCGAAGACGCGTCCAAGGTAGATCTGCCGATCTCCCACTACGCCATACACGGGAACGCTAGTCACGAGATCGAACGGCGCTGACTCCTGATGAATGACTCCGCTCGCCGTCGCGCCACTGGCGCCGTGTACGAACTTTACTTCTGAGAGATCAAGCTGCGGGAACGCAGTTCCGTCCACCCAGCCATCGAAGAACCAATCCAGAGATTTGCGATTTTCGAACCACAACGATCGCGGCAAGACGTCTTCGACCGCCTGTTCGAAATCGGCATTGGTGATTTGCTTGCCCTTGAATTGAACAACCAGATTGCGCAGCAACGCAAGAAACACCGTGTCATCACCATTTGGATTCGCCTCGGTACGGGAGGCATCGCGCAGCATCCAGCGCAGCATATGGATGAGCCAGGTGCCGCGCCCGTAGGTGATGACCTCGTACCCGTTGGGAAAGTGCGACGACGAAAGTCGGCTGCCGAGCGTTACCGGACCGGCTTCGACTAAACGACGGCCCTCAGGCGAACGACTCGCCAGGATGCGGCGATAAGTTTCCATCGCGATCTGAACATCGGCCGGCCGCGAGCGCTCCAGCAGCAACAGGGAGCAATAGTTTGCCAACCCTTCCATCAGCCACTGCTCGTGATAACTGGCCCATGAGACCTGGTCGCCATACCACTGGTGCGCCAACTCGTGGGGCATCATGACTTCGCTGTAGATGATGGCATCGGCCGCAGGCAGATTCATGGCTCGCAGTTGCTCAGGCTGCAGGTAGGCGTAGCTGGAGAGGAAGATGAGCCCCGGCCAGCCCTGGCTTTCTGCGCTGGGGTTTTCCGTGAGTGACAATGAGCTGAAAGGGTACGGCCCCAGCATTTGCGAAAGCGCAGTCAAAGTCTCTGCCGCACGCTCGGCGAGCGAACTTCCCGTCTCCGCGGGATTCTGCAAGGGCTGCGGCGGAGGAATAGGTTCAACCGTCCCGGGTGCATGTGGCGAGAGTAAAGGCGAGGAACCACCCCTTGCCGAATTGGGTGTGGCATGCTGATCTTCGGCGCCGCGGGCGGCGTAAGCGTCGACCTCAACAGTGGGAAGCTTGGTCGAGCTGCGCACATATTCGCCGAGATTGAAGCCTGCGATGGGAATCGGCTGTTCGCTCACCCAATGACCGACGAAACCGTCGCCTTCCCGCTCCAGAGAAACGCGGCGGCCGGTGGCGATGAGCGACCACGGCTGCGGAAAGCGGAAGGTTAAATCGTAATTGGCCATGGCAATGCCACGATTGGGATACCAGGTACCGCGCGCGCCGACGAAGAACAACCCCCCGCCGGCGTCGGAAAGCACCGAGCCGGAGTAGGCGAATCGCAGTGCAAAATGCGCGCCCGGCTGCAGCGGCGCGGGAAAAACGACGGCGATAGTGTCGTTGCCGCGGCGCGACAACTCGCTGCCCTCGACGGCTTCGTTCTGGATGAATTCCAGCGACTGGTCTTCGTACTCCACCTTCTTCAACTGCAAATAGCGCGACAACTCGAACAGCACGATGCGCGTGCCGCCCAGCTTCACGTCGACGTCGAGCGTGGCCTCGGCAGAGAGATTGCGCGCCGGATCGATGGTTGCGTTGACGGTGTACATATTGATGGACATCACATGCGGCGTCCAGAGCGGCCCGCTGGGACCACCGAAGCGCGTGTCGGAGAGCGGCGTCTTGCGCAATGAGCGCATGGGGAAGCTCATCCACAGGTCATAAAACGCTTGATCGTCACGCGAAGAGGCGTTGCCGACGGTGATTTGCTCAGGACTGCGCGTGTCGAAGAAGACATCGAAGACACCGTAATGTTCGCCGGCTAAGCGCGCGTGCAGCAGGTGATCGGGAATCGGCGGAGGCTCTCCCGCAGCGGCCGTTGGCGGCGCGCTGGTAAACGTTATGCAAAGTCGCATCGCATCCATCTCGGCGAGAGAGTGCGCCCGCTCATTGTTGCGTGCAACGAAATCGGCCGCATCTTCGGGCGGACGGAGAAATGGTTCCAACTCCTTCACCAGGTCGTCATTGAATCGCAGGTAGCCGGAAGAGAACTTTTCCTCCAGCACGCCGGCGTTGATGAACAGCCCTAACGATGCGCGCTCCATGCGATCTGTCGGGCGAATCAGAACCTCACCTTCGCCTTCAAAATAAGCTCCGGTCACATGACCATCCACCGCCTGGGTGAAGGCGATGGTTCCGTCGGTGAGCCAGATGTGCACATCTTCGCGGTCGATCGCAGCTTCGCGGATTTTGAAGACGCGCTGCGGATCGAGACCGACACCACGCAAAGCGCGGTACAGCGGTAAAACGGGTCCGGAGGTGACAGGCGTTTGCGGCGCTTGAGGCGGCGGCTGAGGTGTAGTGAGGGCCGCTTGTTGTTGCTGTGCCACTGCAGCGGCAGCCAACAAGAGCAATAGCAAAGCGGATTGGCGCACGGCCGCAATGGCCCAGTGGGTCATAAGTGCTACTTCAAGGATGCTACGAAAGGCAGGCCGTTGTCATCCCGGGTGGGACGAGCTGCAGTGTGACGTGCGCGTGTGGTCTAGAGATTACTTCGGAACCGCGTAATGCAGCTTAACCACACCGTCGGGAAACGCCTTGGAGGAAATCAGCTGTAATGTGACATCCCGATGGCGAGGCGCGATCAGAGGAATGCCTTCACCGATAAATTTCGGGATAACGGAGATGATGAATTCGTCAATCTCGCCTTCGTCGACAAAAGACGCGATAATCCCTCCGCCGCCCATCATCCAGATGTTCTTTCCCTTGCCTGCACGCAGACGGGCTGTGAAGGCTTTGACGGGTTCGCCCACAAGCTCGACTCCGGCAGCCGTACCCGACGCCTTCAGAGTCCGGCTGAAAAGGTAATTTTTCAGTCGAGTGTCGAACGCCGCGCCGGCCATGCCCTTGTTCTGGAACGCGAGCGCTAAGTCGTAAGTCTTTCGTCCCCACAAGATGGTGTCGATCGACTTATAGAATTCGTCCATGCCGTAATTTCCTTTGGGACGGGGGCGATCCAGCCAGTCGAACGAACCGTCAAGGCGCGCGATGAAACCATCGGCGCTGATCGCGACGAGAACAATGATCTTGCGCTTGTGAGCCGTTTGGGTCTTCTTGCTTGCAGCTCGCTTTGCCATGCTCGACTGGGTGGTCTAGTCCTGAACAGGATCGGCGTTCTCGGCGACGACCAGCTTCTCTTCCAAGTCGGCGACGTGCTCCATCAGGAGATGGTCATATCCCTTGAAATTCCGCAGGCGGTAGAGAAATTCACCCAGCAGCAACAATCGGCAGCACACTACCACGATGAAAACCAAGGCGAGGCCGATGTCGAGGTTAGCGTGGAAGTTGGTGTAAACGGCCTGATCGCCGCCCGCCCGGATGGCCGAACGGATGGAGACGATCTCCAGGAAGAGTCCGCCCAGGAACAATCCGATCAAAACGAAGATGAAGACGAGCGAGCGCGCCACGTAGACCAGAGTGTTGAAGGAGTTGTTGTGGCACTCGCATAGGTTGAAGAGCTTGGAGTTCACCGACAGCAGGCGTGCCTTGAGTACCCAGGTGCCCAGCCGTTGCGGGGGCAAAGAAACGAAGTGCCGCACCGTGTCGGCATAGAGCGCGCCCAGACCGGCGAGGACGACGAGGACGACCTCCAACAGGAGGGCATGGTGATGCAGCCACAAAGAGACAGAATTCAGCATCTGGGCGCAACTATAACACGGAAATAGCAGCCCGTGGGACGCCCCAGGCCTTGGTCCAGTCAGGGAGCCTTAGTTCCTTTTCTGGAGCTTTGCTCCCGTTTGCCGATAGCCAGGATGAGGGCACCAAATCTCGGTATGGCCGTCGTGTATTTCGGCAGGCAGGGAAATTTGTGCTCCACGCGCCGGCAATAAGATTCCATGAGATTTTGGCGCGACACGGACACGAGCCCCCTGTTTGATGACGGCGAGAACGGCCCATGAAGAACCACTTCAAGTCGGCCCGACTGCTTCCCATCGTTGGGATTCTCGTCATTGGCTCCGTGCTTAACTTGGCGGTGCTGGTGGTTTTGCGGAGCCAGGAGGAGCGCAGCGCCAGGGCGGCTTTTGAAAACGTGGCTCAGGTGCGATTTGACGACCTGGAGGCCAGCGTTCATGAGAGCCTCGACAACCTGGATGCCGTGGCGGCGTTCTTTAATTCTTCGCGATTCGTCGAGCGCGCAGAATTCGCACGCTTTACCGCAGGGCTGTTAGGTCGCGACAACGCACTGCAGGCCCTGGAGTGGTCACCGCGGGTGACCTTGGCGGAGCGCGGAGCCTATGAACAGACGGGAAAGCGCAACGGCTTTCCGGCATTCCAGCTCACCGAGAAGACGCCGTCGGGTCAGATGGTAAGAGCAGCCGAACGACCGGAATATTTTCCGGTGTTTTATGTCGAGCCGTTACACGGCAATGAGCGGGCAGTCGGCTACGATCTGGCGTCCAATCCGGCACGCAGCACAGCACTAAGGCGCGCCGCCGAGAGCGGCGAGTTCGCGGCAACCGAGCCCATCATCCTGGTGCAGGAAAAGAAAAACCTGCCCGGATTTCTGGTCTTCCGCGCTATCTACCGGGGAGGTGCTGACCTCTCGACGACTGAGTTGCGCCGGCAAGCGCTACTGGGCGAAGTGCTTGGGGTGTTCCGCATGGAAGACATCGTCCATCGCGCAGCCATGGAGCATGCGGGCTCGAACGAGATCCTGATAACTGTGTCCGATGTGGACTCTGTCGGGAGCCGCTTGCCGATGTTTCCCAAGACAAAGCCGGTGCGATCGCAACCATCTGGGCTGGAAACCGGGCGAGTTATCTCCGTTGCCGGCCGGACCTGGGAGATCCTGGCATACGCCGCTGACAGCTCCTTTCAGCCGACGCGCTGGACAGGCTGGACCATCTTCATCGCGGGAGTGCTCCTGACGTTTGGCGTAGCCGGCTACCTGCGCCTGCTGCAAAGCCGTACGGCGGAGATCGAACTCACCGTCGCCACGCGGACCCGCCAGCTCAATGCCGCCCTGGAGAAGCTGGAGTCGGTTAACAATGAGCTGAACAAAAGCAGGGCACGGTATCAGAAGCTGGTCGACCTTTCTCCCAATGCGATTCTGGTGGGCGAGAACAAAGCCATCACAATGGCGAATCAGAGCGCCCTGCAGCTGTTCAAAATCGCGACGTCCGAGCCGCTGAAGGGACGCCGGTTGCGGGACTTGGTGTGTCCGTCCTTTCGCGCAAAGACGGACGGTGTTGTCGAGCCTCTATACAAGTCGGTGGGGCAGTCTCCGCTGGAGGAGGCGCAGATTCTGTGCGGCGATGGAAGCACCGTCGACATTGAGTTCGCGGCATCCTCCTTCTTTGACGAGAACGGCGTCACCATTCAGACCATCCTGCACGACATTTCCGAGCGCAAGCGGGCGGAGGCGGAACTGCTGCGCGCAAAAGAACAGGCCGAGGCCGCCAGCCGCGCCAAAAGCATGTTCCTCGCCAGCATGAGTCATGAGATCCGGACGCCAATGAACGGCGTCATCGGGATGTCGGAGCTGCTTCTGCAAACTCACCTTTCTCCGGAACAGCGCCGCTACGCTGAAATCGTGCGCAGCAGCGGCGAGAACCTGCTGGGCATCATCAACGACATTCTGGATTTCTCGAAAATCGAAGCGCGGAAACTCGTTCTGGACAGCATCGACTTCGACCTATCGATTTTGCTGCGCGAAACCGTCGACATGCTCGCGCTGAAGGCGCACCAGAAAGGTCTGGAACTGAGCTGTCACATCGCGCCGGAAACACCGTTACTCCTGCGCGGCGATCCCGGCCGCTTGCGCCAGATCCTCACCAACCTGATTGGCAATGCGGTGAAATTCACCGAGCACGGTGAAGTCGCGGTTAGCGTGGGGCCGGCGCCGGGCGCCCAATCCGGTGCGCTGAAATTCTCAATTACGGATACCGGCATCGGCATCGACGGCGAGCACCGGAAAACGATCTTCGCTCCCTTCGTGCAGGGCGACGGTTCTACAACCCGCAGATTTGGCGGAACTGGTCTGGGACTGGCGATCTCCCGCGATCTTGCCGAGATGATGGGCGGGAAGATTGGGGTCGAAAGCGTGGTCGGACAAGGATCCGTTTTCTGGTTCACCACGGTCTTCGATGCACCAGCGGAGCAACCTGCGATTTCCATTGCTCCGGAGAAATGTTGGGCCGGCATCAGGGCGATGATTGTGGACGGCAACGCCAGGAACCGAGCGATCATGGTCGAGCTTCTGCGATCGTGGGGAGTTCGCTGCGAGGAATTGCCGGATGCCCGGTCGGCATTGTCAACCCTGCGACAGGCTGCGGACGACGGCGACTCATTCCGCATCGCGTTTCTTGCGGCGAGCTCCAGCTCTGACCCGGCCACGATGGTACCCAGGGATCACTCGCTGGCTAACCTGTCGTTTGTCTTGATGACATTTCTTGGCAATGAGCTTGACGATCAGCAACTGCGACAGTCGGGTTTTGCGGCGCAGGTTTCCAAGCCAATCTGGAAATCCAGCCTGCGCGATTGCCTGATGCGCGCGCTCGATGGCAAACAGCGAGTGCAACCGGTCAGCGTCTCCTCCGCTGGCCCCGCTCTGGCGACAGAATCTCAAACCGGCGAGTCACCATCAGCACGCCAGGCTCGCGTGCTGATTGCCGAGGACAATCCCACCAACCAGGAGGTAGCCGTTGCCATTCTGCACAAGTTGGGTTATGAGACCGAGCTGGTTGGCAATGGCGAGCTGGCGGTCCGCGCGCTGCAGGCGGGCGACTACGACGTGGTGCTGATGGACTGTGAAATGCCCAAAATGGACGGCTACGAAGCGACCAAGAGAATTCGCAGCGGCCAGGACGGAGTGCGCAACCGTGACATTCCCATCGTGGCGCTGACCGCTTCCGCGATGGCCGCCGATCGCGACCGCTGTTTCCACGTGGGCATGAGCGATTACATATCGAAGCCGGTCGACCCGCAGCAACTGGCTACCACTCTGGCGAGATGGACTGCGCCCTCCAAGACCTCCGGCCAGCAGTCGCACGCCACCGCGCCGGCGGCAGGCATTCCTGTGTTTGACGAGAACGAACTTCTGGAGCGCCTGATGGGAGATCACAAACTGGCGCAAAAACTGGTCGACAGCTTCGTGCAGGACGTACCGGAGAAGCTCGCCAACCTCGATGGGCTGATTCGCGCTGCCGACAGCGTCAGCATCCGTGCAGCAGCGCACGCGCTCAAAGGAGCGGCGGCGAACCTGTCAGCTCGCGCCTTGAAGGAGCTGGCTGTTCAGATGCAGGAAGCGGCAACCAAAGAGGATCTGCGGCGCTGTGCGGTCCTGGCGGCAAACATGCAAACTGAGTTCCAGCAGTTCCAATCAAAGCTGGCGCAATCGGAACTAGGTGGGGCGGTTGAATAGCGCCTGTTGCCCGCTCGGGCGATGGCACCTGCGACAAATTGTTGAAGAGGGTGACGGAACTGCGGCCACAGCTCATCTCATAAATCGGAAAGCCTTGTAATAGGGCACGGCTTCAGTCGTGCCGCAAGAGGCCGCTTAAAATGCGGGCTTCAGCCCCTGCGATTGCTGGTGCAGAGGCTAAAGCCTGAGTTCTTGTTTGAACTTTTCGGCACGAATTGCAGTCGTGCCCTGTTACAAAGCAATTTATGAGATAGCCTCCAGATCCGTGCGGCCTCCCTTTCGAGAAGCCGCACGTGGAAGTCACTTGCCGGATTTACCGCGCGGAGTTCCAACGCCGGTGCACTGGTCGTAGTAGGAATGAGCATTGTGTCCGCTGCCGTTCGATCCCGTCTTCACGTCGTAGAAGTTCAGAGCATAGTTGGAATGACTGAACTCCTGCGAGTAGATCAGGTTGTTTTCTTCGTTGGTGAATGAGCCGCCGATCTCCGGAGCCTCTCCACGCCGGTTGAAGGCGCTGTTGACGATGCCCGCCAAGGCCGGTGACGCAACGCTCGTACCGCCCACGATCAGCCAGCCGGGCTCGCTTCCATAACTGTCGTAGACCCAGACGCCGCTATTCGGATCGACGTCGAAGGCCAGGTCAGGCGTCTGCCGCGCCGTCTGGCCGAACAGCGGATACTGGAATGCGGTCCAGGGTCCCATGCCGTTGTTGATGTTGGGCGGATTCTGCCACTTTTCGTAGTGACTGACTCCACCACCGGAACCCGACCAGCAACTCTCGCTGAGGAAGTTTCCGTTCACATCGCGGTTGACGGTCGTGCCGCCGGCGGAGACCACCCACGGCGACGAACTGGGATACTGGGCGCCCCATCCGGAGTCGCCAGCCGATGCAAAGTAGCTGATGTATTTCCAGTGATAGCGGTAGAAGACAGAGTCGACGGCCCCCACTTCGCCGGAGAACTCTCCACCACCCCAGCTATTGGAGATATCGCCCCCGCCGGCCGCCGTGACCTCGATACCAGCCACCTGCTCGGCGTAGAACAGGTCGGAGAGCGAAGCGCTGCAGGCTTCCACCAGGATGATTTGCGCGCTGGGCGCCATGGCGTGAGCCCATTGGATGTCGAGGTCGATTTCGGTGCCCCAGTCTGCATTGCCCGCCGGCACTCCGCTACAACTGGCGGTCATACCATTCAACGCGCCTAATGAAGTATTCGCATAGACCTTCGTGAAGTTGGCGGCAGACAGGCCAAAGTGGCTGGAGAAGTATGCCAGGTCGGACGCCGCATTCGGGTTGTCGTAGGCATCGACCAGCGCGATTGCTCCCCATCCACCGCTGGGATGACCGGTAGCGCTTGCCGGATTGCATCCGGCGGTGCTGGGACCCAATTTGTAGACGCAGCCCAGCGATGCAGGTGTTTCGCCGGCCGAAGTTTCAGGCACGGCGAAAACCTTCGCGTGACCAGCGGGAACAAAGATCAGATGATTGGTATGAGCGCTTATGCCCGCATCCTCGAGACGCATGATGCTGCTTGCCGGCGTGACTACCGTACCCGGCTGCCGATAGATTTGCGGCTGCGCTGACGCTGGTTGATTGCCGGATGTTGTGTCCGCGGTCGAGCTCTCATCCTGAGCCGCGGCCAGCCCCGAGATCCCCAACATAAACGACAACAACACGGAAAATGCTAGTAACCGCATTCTGGGCATAATCCTCCTCATTTGGTCTGTGAATAGGTTGTCGTAAGACGGGGGTCCGCCGTGGATTCCATCGTCAGCTTGGGAGGATTACTTTAGGGCGGAAGTTATCTGACGATTATTTGACAGGGGAACGGCGTCGACGGTGGTGCGTGCTACCTGGAACGGAGACTACTTCGCCTTATCGTCGACTTCGAAGATGCCGAAAGTGTTGCCCTCCGGATCAAGGTAATACCCCTGCCAGCATCGGCCGGGAACGGCGAACTTGGGCAGCGCCACGACACCACCCAGCTGCAATATTGTCTTTTCGGTTGAATCGTAATCTCCGACCTCAAACGAGCAAACAAAGGCGTTGGTGCCGCTGTGCGACGGCGGCCTCGGCGCGGGCCTCTGCAACAGACCCGCCTCAACGCCGCCGGCCGAGATGCGCCAATACTCGATCGGCAGTCCCTCAGCTTTGGCAAAGCGCCATCCAAGAGCTTTGGAGTAGAAGCCTATGGCGCGCGCCGTATCATCAGCCTGAATCTCGAAATAAATATTTGCCATAGCTGTTTTGAGCGTGGCTCTTGATTTTACCGATAACCGCAAATCAGATCCGCTGCAGCTCCGGCTGGGTTCGCTCGTTGCGAAGATTACCGGTGTTGAGCGTGGTCTTCGGCTCCAGAAGCATGACTTGCGTCTCCGCATCAGCGGAAGGGATGTGTTCGACGCCGTGCGGGATGATGATGAACTCGCCGGGACGGACAATGATCTCGCGCTCCGCGCCGTCCTCGCGTACCTTCATGCGCATCTCGCCTTTGACCACGAGAAAGAGCTCGTCCTCGACGTCATGGTGATGCCACATGAATTCGCCCTGGAGCTTCACCAGCTTCACATAGGTGTCGTTGATTTCGCCGACGATCTTCGGCTTGTACTGCTCGCTGAACAACGAGAACTTCTGCGCAAGATTGACCTTATCCACACGTTCCTCCGGTTCCGGAGAATCTGATTCCGATGGAGCGCGACCGGACGCAGTTTTTGACGAATGGCGGGCGATGGGTTCCAGGTTGACTCGGGTGCCCTCACATTCGCGATTCTCGAATGTCTGGGCAGTGCAATCACCCGGCCTTGCCCGCGGTCATCTCCTTCGGCTGCGTCAGGCTGAACCAGTTGCCGAAGGGGTCTTTCATGATCGCCTCGATCCCGTAGAACTTCTCGTGCGGCGGCGATGTGAACTCCACGCCCTTGGCCCGCAGCTCTTCGTAGGTCTTCTGGCAATCGGCCGTCTGCATCACGCCGGTCATCAGCTTGCCGCATTTCACCAGCTCGCGAATCTGCGCCGCCGCGGCTTCGTCGACGGTCGGGCCGGTCATCACCGGCAGCAGCACGATCTGCAGATCCGGTTGCGCTGGTGGCGAGACGGTCAGCCAGCGCCAGCTGCCCATGTTGTGGTCCATGCGGACCTCAAAGCCAAGCTTGTTGACGTAGAAGTCGTAGGCCACGTCCTGGTCTAGAACGTAGAGGGTGACGTGCGAGTATTTTTGGATCATGCGAGCATGATGCCAGAGCCGGCGGACACCTGCTTAGCCAAAATTGCGAATCATACCGAAATAGTAGCGGAAGCAGGCGGGCATGAATCGCGGCAGCCAGACCAGAGGATTGGCGACCAGCGGCCGCGCGCGCCGCCGGTACTCAATCGGCGGACAGCCCGCCAGCTGATGAAAGAAGCGGCTGAACGACTGCACGTTCTCGTATCCCACCTCAAAGCAGATTTCCGTGACAGGCAGATCGCCAGCCAGCAGCAATCGCCGCGCTTCCTCAAATCGCCTGCGGCGCACCAAGGCATGAGGCGTTTCGCCGAAGGCCCGCTCGAACAATCGCAGGTAATGAAACTTCGAGATGCAGGCTTCGCGGGCGGCATCCTCCAGAGTGATTGGCTGGTAGAACGAATTCGCCAGCAGATCACGCGAGCGTGACAAGCGCACGAAGAGGTCGTGGTCGATGAGACCATTGGCCACGATTCCGTTTTTGCGATTGGTGAACACGGCATACGAATTATAGCGGAGAAGCGCGTGGGGTCGGATTGTGGCCGCTGCCGCCGGTGGCAATTGAGGCGGCTCCGGCTTTGGGGTAAAGTGTAGGACAAATTGATTCCGCCGGGCCCAGCTCCGCTCGTGTCCAAAAACTCTGCCAATCTCGATGTCTTGCGGGCTACCGCCGTGCTCATGGTGTTTTGCCATCACCTGCTGGAGTACGGCTACTTTTCCGAGCGCAGGGTTAGCGGTCTGGGCCAGTTCGGGGTGCTCATCTTCTTCGTTCACACCAGCCTGGTGCTGATGATGTCGATGGAGCGCAACAGCGGCGCGCTCAATTTTGCATCCGCCGCTTCTTCCGCTACGGACGGCGTTTGGGTCACGTCCTGACGCCTCCCCGTCCGCAAAAATCTGTCGCTCAGGCAGTTGAAATTTCGCAATAGCAGGGATTTCAATCCCTAGTCAGTCGCCAGCTTGACATTTCGCCTTTTCTTCGCATATCATTCCCCGGTCGCCGCAACCGCGGCTGGAGTTCTTCATGGCAATTCGTGACATGCTTCTCCCAGAGTTCGACTCCGAGATGGCCAACACCCGCAAGTTGCTGGAGCGCCTTCCGGAAAAGATTACTGACTACAAACCTCACCCCAAATCAATGCCGATGAGCCGCCTGGCCGGCCATGTCGCCGAGCTGCCGGGCTGGGCGAAAGAGACCTTTACCAAGGAAGTTCTGGAATTCGATATGGACAACTTTGTTCCCTTCGATCCCAAGACGCGCCAGGAAGTGCTGGACACCTTCGACAAGAATGCCAAGGCCGGACGCGAGGCCCTCGCCGCCGCCAAGGATGAAGATTTTCCCGTGATCTGGAGCCTGAAGAACACCAAGGGCGATACGATTTTCGCGATGCCGCGCGCTGCCTGCTATCGCGGCATGGTGATGAGCCACATGATCCACCATCGCTCGCAGCTTGGCGTTTACCTGCGTTTGAATGAGATCGAGATTCCCGGAATGTATGGCCCGTCGGCCGACGAGATGAAGTTCTGGACCGAAGCCCAGACTGCCAAAGCGTAACTTCGCCTTTGGCGCGAACACGTATTCGGACAAAATAATGCCCACCCGTTATTGGCAGGTGGGCATTCGTTTGGGATTCTGGGACGGCCTATTGCACCAGCGTTCCCGTCTCGCCGTTGCCGTTTTCTGCCGCTTCTTCCGGCGGGATGACCGACGCTGCTGCCAGACGATCGCCTTCTTCCATGTGCAGCAGGCGCACACCGCCAGCCGAGCGTCCCGACTCGCGCACCGTTGCGGTGTCGATGCGGATGATCTTGCCGAACTGGCTGATCACCATCACCTCCGACAGCTCGTTCACCAGCATGATCGACACGATCTTCCCATTGCGACCGCTGGTCTTCATGTTGATCACACCCTTACCACCGCGACCGGTGAGCCGGTACTCATCCACGTCGGTACGCTTGCCATAGCCATTTTCGGTGACCGAGAGGATGAGGTTGGCTTCCTGCTCTTCGCTGCTCTTCGCCTTCTTGCGTTCTTTCGGCGTGATCGCCATGCCAACGATGTAATCGCTGTCTCCCAGATTCATGCCACGGACCCCGTAGGCGCCGCGCCCCATGGGACGCACATCGTCTTCTTCGAAGCGGATCGCCTTGCCGTCATGCGTGGCCAAAAAGACAATCTGATTGCCATCGGTGCAACGCACCGCGACCAGTTCGTCACCTTCCTCGATGCTGATGGCGTTGATGCCGACCGAGCGCACATTGCTGAAGTCGATCAGCGGCGTCTTCTTTACCTGACCGTTGCGAGTGGCAAAGAAGACGTAGCGATTCTCCTCTTCCAGATCGCGAATGGTGAGCATGGCGCGCATGCTCTCTCCCTGTTGCAGTGACACCAGGTTGGCGATAGCTTTGCCCTTGCCCGCCGCACTCAGCTCGGGGATCTCGTACACCTTCAGCCAGTACACGCGTCCCCGGTTGGTGAAGATCAGGATGTAGTCGTGGGTGGAGGCGACGAACATGTGCTCGAGGAAATCCTCCTCTCGCGTGCTCATCCCTTTGCGGCCCGTACCGCCGCGCCGTTGCTGGCGATAGGTCGAGATCGGCGTGCGCTTCATGTAGCCGGAGTGGGTCACCGTCACCGCCATCTGCTCATCGGCGATCAGGTCTTCCAGGTTGATCTCGGCGGCTTCATCCTGAATTTCCGTGCGGCGCGCGTCGCCGTACTTCTTCTTGATTTCTTCCAGCTCTTTGACGATCACGCCGCGCAGCTTCTTTTCGCTGGCGAGGATGGATTCGTACTCGGCAATGCGATCGCGAACCTCGGCCAGTTCTTTCCCGATTTCGTCGATCGACAGGCGCGTCAATCGATGCAATTGCAATTCAAGGATGGCGTCGGCCTGGACCACATCAAACGGCTTCGTCAGCTGCGAAGGCACAACGCCCTTCAAAGAAGCCGACTTGGCTGATTTGCCTTCTGATACCGTGACCGTCTTGCCGGTGAAGTACTCGACCAGATTGGTGCGAGCGTCGGCGCGGTTGACACTGCCACGAATAATGCGGATGACGTCGTCGACGCGATCGAGAGCAACCTGATAGCCCTCCAGGACGTGCTCGCGCTCCTGCGCCTTCATCAGTAGATAGGCGGTGCGACGGCGCACCACGTCGATACGGTGATCGACAAAGTGCTGGATCGCCTGCACCAGGCCCATCTCTTTCGGCTGGCCGTTGACCACGGCCAGGAAGATCATGTTGAAGCCACCCTGCATATCGGTGTGCTTGAAAAGCTGATTCAGCACCACCTGCGCTTCCGTACCGCGCTTCAGTTCGACGACGATACGCATGCCATCGCGATCGCTCTCGTCGCGCACGTCGCTGATCTCGTCGATGACCTTGTTGTTCACCAGTTCGGCGATGCGTTTGACCAGGGTCGACTTGTTGACCTGGTAGGGAATTTCGGTAACGACGATGGCTTCCTTGTCTTTGGTCAGGTGCTCGATCGCGGCCTTGGCGCGCATCACGAAACGGCCGCGCCCGGTGCGATAAGCCTCCATAATGCCGCTGCGCCCATGAATGAACCCTCCGGTAGGAAAGTCGGGCCCCTGCACAAACTTCAAAATGTCGGCCAGCGTGGCGTGCGGATTGTTCACCAGGGTGATACAGGCATCGACGATCTCAGTAAGGTTGTGTGGCGGAATCTTGGTTGCCATACCGACCGCAATACCGTCCGAGCCATTGATGATGAGGTTCGGAATGCGTGTCGGCAGCACCATCGGCTCGACCGTGGTGTCGTCAAAGTTGGAGACGAAATCGACCGTGTCCTTGTCGATGTCGGCCAGCAGTTCCTCGGCGATCTCCGTCATGCGCGACTCGGTGTAGCGGTAGGCTGCCGGTGGGTCGCCATCGACCGAGCCGAAGTTGCCTTGTCCGTCGATGAGCGGATACCGCAAGCTCCACGGCTGCGCCAGGCGCACCATCGCATCGTAGACGGCGCTGTCACCGTGCGGATGATACTTTTTCAAACACTCGCCGACGACACCGGCGCACTTCATGTATTTGCGGTTGTGCAGCACGCCCATGTCATGCATCGCGTAAAGAATGCGGCGATGCACCGGCTTCAGGCCGTCGCGGATGTCGGGCAGCGCGCGGCCGATGATCACCGACATCGAATAGTCGAGATACGAGCGCCGCATCTCGTCTTCAATGTTGACGGGCTGCACGTTGGCGGCGCCGGGGCCAATATTGTCGAGCGGTAGTTGCTCTTTGGGATCGTCAGGCATTGTTAGCTATCAGCCGTCGGCTCTCAGCTTTCGGCTTGTTCCTTCCTACTCAATTAGTTTTTCAGAGCAGATGACGCGCTTGTGACTTGTTATCCTCCAGACGCAAATCCGGCATCGCGAGAGTCTCTTCGCGAGCGCCCCAAAATCACGCGCAAGTCATTGCAAATTCAGGAGATTGTGCACCGATGAGCACTGCTGATTATAACATGACAAACGAGCGCCGGAAGTGGTCCGAGGTCCGTCAGATGGTCACAATCACCCGGCCCGGCTTGCTCGGGCGCTCGACCGCTTCGTGTGCTTTTGCGATGTCATGCAACGAGAATCTTTCCGCAATATCCAGTCCCTTCCAACTCGCTTCCAGCGCGCGATTGATGTCGCGCGTGGCCTCAAGCTTTGCGTCTGCGGGAACGTCGTCACTTCCGACGAAGAAGAGCCTGGCGTTGATGAAGACGAGTTGCCAGACGGGAACCTCCGGCGTTGGGGTATTCGTCGCGTAGGTTGCGATTGATCCGCCGCGTTTCAAAATTGCAATATCGTTGTTGATATTTGCGCCGAACGCCACTTCCACGATGTGATCAACACCGTCGGGCTCCAATCCCTTGATGTTGTCCACCAGCTTGTCATCGGTCAGCAAGACTTCATCGGCGCCCGCGCGGGACGCGATTTCCTTGTCGCCTTCGGAACGGCACGTTGCAATGACGCGAGCTCCCGCCCGATGTGCAAGCTGAACAGCGCATGCGCCGACAGCACCGGCGCCACCCTGGACGAGAACGGTGCGCTTTTTGACCTCGCCCGCCACACGGACCGCGCGATGCGCCGTGATGCCCGGAATGCCGAGACAAGCCCCCTGCTCCATCGGCACGCCCTCGGGCAGTGGAACAACCTTCTCCAGCGGCAGCACAACATATTCGGCAGCCGTTCCAAAGGGTCGATACGACTGCGCACCGTAACACCAGACCCGTCGTCCGCTCCAGCCCTTCGGCACTCCATCGCCAATCTCATCGATAGTTCCCGCTCCATCGCTATGGGGAATCACGCGCGGATATGGCATCCCGAGATGAAAGGCATCTTCACGCTTCTTCACGTCGCCGGGGTTTACGCCCGATGCGGCAACGCGAATTCGGACTTCTCCCGCGCCCGGCTGGGGCTCGTCCATCTCGCCAATCACCAGAACATCCCACGCAGCACCTTGTTTCTCGTACCAGGCAGCTTTCATGATTTCTCGGGACTCTGTCCGCTCAAGACCTCCATGCTACTGCCCTTGCGCGTTGGCCCCACGCACCGCCTCCTGGCACTCGCGCGCGGCGGTCAGCAGCTTGTCGATGTCGGGGTCGGCGCGCAGCTTCGCCAGCAGCGGATCGGTCAGCAGGTTGGAGTACGAGCAGTAGTTATTCTGGATCGCGCTCTGCAGCAGATGCAGCGCGGCCTGCTTCTTCCCGCAGTACGCGAACAGCGATCCCTGGATATACCACGTCTCCGGATCGGGATCGCTGGGATAGCTGGTCTCCGAGTCGTGCGCGATGCGGTCCAGGTCCGACTCCGGCCGCAGTCCCAGACACGATTCCAGCAGGTCACGATGATAGCGAGGCGCCGTGGGCATGCGCTTCACCGCCTCACGCGCTTCGGCAACCTTGTCCTCGCGCAGGAGCAGCGCGGGTGTAACGTAATTCGCCCACTCCGAACCGGCGTCCAGACGAATGAAGTCCGCGGCGCGGTCGGTCTTGCCCAACTCCATAAACGGCCAGGCGCAGGAGCGGAAGACATAATTGGCCGGATCAAGCGCCAGCGCCGTATTGCATTCGCTGGTTGCTTCCTCCAGCATGCCGGCGTAGCGGTACACGTAGCTCATCACGAAGTGAGCCTGCGCGCTATCGGGACGTCGCTTGACCAGAGCCTGTGCCGCTGCGTATGCCTTCCCCAACTCTCCGCGCTCAACCCGGTTGGTGATCAGTTGTCCCGCCGCGACAACAAGGTTCGGATCCAGCGCCACCGCACGCTCGCAGGCGCTGTTGGAGAGCTGCAACATGGTTTCGCCGCCGTTGGAGTAAGTGGCGTCATAATAGGCGCGCAGGCCCAACTCCTGCCACGCCGGAGCATAGGCGGGATCCATCTTCACCACGGTCTGCAAAACGTCAATCGCATCCTTGTTCGGACTTGGATCGTGGGGCAGCGCCAGGGCGTGAAGGTACAAATCGTAAGCTTGCGGATCTTTGGGCCGGGTGGCGCTGGCAACGGTTGCGCCCGCAACGCCCAGGCTCGGCAGCAGACCCTGCCGCAGCTGCGCCGCCATGTTGGATTGCAATGCGATCAAGTCCTGCGAGGGCGCGGTAAAGCTGCTCTGCCAAATCAAACGATTGTCGCGCACGTCAATCGCTTCCAGCGTGACCCGCAGGTTCTCGTCCTGCTTCAGGAAGTGTCCGGTCAGGACGGTGGCTACGCGCAGCTCACGGCCAACTTTCTCCGGATCGACATCCTTGGTGGCGTACTTCTGGGTCAGCGACGAGGGGCGAACATCCAGTGCGCGCGAATAGGTGAGTACATTCGCGATCTCATCAGCCAGTGCGAAGCGCAGAAAGTCCACGCTGATGTCGCCGTTTACATTCGTGAGCGGCAGGACGGCGATGGTGTTTCTTGCACTGGTCGCTCCCCGATGCTTGTACCACCACAATCCAGCCAGCGTCAGCACCATCGCCAGCACCGCGCTCATCGCCAACAGCAAGTACGTCTGCCAGCGGCTGGTGGTCTGAAAGGTGCCCGTCGCGATGCGATAGGGAAATGGCGACCGGATCTTGCCGCTCTTGCTCAGCTCAGGATCGGTTTCTTTCTTCAGCGCCTGCAGATCGGCCTTCATCGTCAACGCGTCGGGATAACGGTTGCCGCGATTCTTTTCCATCGCGTGGCCGATGATGCCTTCCAGATCGGGCGGCAGGTTGGGATTCAGCTTGAGCGGCGAGGGCGGCTTCTTATTGAGAACGGCCTCGAGCGTTGTTACCGAGTTGTTGCCGGCGAACGGCTTCTGCCCCGTGGCCATCTGGTAGAGCACCACGCCGAGCGAGAACAAATCGGTGCGACGATCGAGTTCCTCGCCGCGCGCCTGCTCCGGCGACATGTAAACTGCCGTGCCAAAGATATCGCCGGATATCGACAAGTCTTCAACCGACTTGGGATCGCCGTGCCACAAATCAGGCGACAGCTTCACCAGTCCGAAATCCAGAATCTTGACCTGACCACTATTGGTGAGGAAAATATTCGCCGGCTTGATGTCGCGATGGATGATGCCCTTTGCGTGGCAGGCGGCCAGCGCGTCGGCCACCTGGATGCCGATGTCGAGGATTTCTTCGACGTCCATCGGCTCGCCGCGCAGGCGATCTTTGAGGCTCATGCCCTCCAGCTTCTCCATCACAATGAAGGGCTGGCCGTTCATGTCCTCGATGTCGTAAATGGTGCAGATGCCGGGATGGTTCAGCTGCGAGGCGGCGCGGGCTTCGCGCTCAAAGCGCTCCAGCGCTTTGCGGTCGTTGACGAGATTTTCAGGGATGAATTTGAGCGCGACGTGGCGGCCCAGACGCGTGTCTTCTGCGTCGTAGACCAGTCCCATGCCACCACCGCCCAGTTTCCCGACGATGTGGTAATGGGAAACTGTCTCGCCGACGAGCATCCGCGAACCTCGGTTCCACTTGGCGGTATGGTAGGCCGCGTAAGGGGTCGGGTCAACCCGCGAGAGTGGCTAGTGGCTGGTGGTCAGTGACCAGAGCTGACATTGACGTCGGAGTGCGCGCATTTGTGAGGTCGGCAAAATGTTGCGACGGATCTTGACGGCTAGCCACTGACCACTAGCCACCAGCCACTAAATTTCACTCCTTGCTGGCTTCTCGCGCGGCCTTCATTACCGTTTTCTTCATCCGGTTCTCACCAGCCCAGTACAGGCTGATCTCATGACCATCGGGATCGTTGAGGTAGGCGTGGCGCCAGCCCCAGGGCATCATTGTAGGTAGCTGCGTGAAATAGAAGCCGCGCTTTTGCAGGCCGCGGCAGAAGCCGTCGAGGTCGCGGATTTCAAAGTACAATCTCACGCCGTCACTTGCGACGGGTGCACCGGGACCAGCCTGATGGAGAGCGATTGTTCCATCGCCGCCAGGCGCCCGCAGCCGGGCATAGACCGACTTGCCCTCGAAGCGAAAATCCTCGATCAGCTTGAATCCCAGCCATTCGCGATAAAACTGCATTCCCCGCCCGACGTCTTTGGTGTAGATCATCGCGTGATTGAAGGTGAGCCTACCTTCGTCCTGCGGGGCTGAGGTGACTTGCTTTGCCGGGACTGGTGCCGCTTTTGCGGAAGCGCGCTTCGCCGGTTTCGCGGCAATCACTTTTTTCTTGGTAGGAGCTTTCTTCTTGCTGGTAGTGGCTTTTTTCTTGGCAGGCTTTTTCTTCATGGATCACCGGCGACATTTCAGGAAACCGCTGTAGGGCGCCTTGGGTGGAGCACGCCTTCAGGCGTGCATTAAAGAGCAATCGAATCTCGGCCGCGCTTTAGCGCCTGAGGTAACGCCCTCTTACCTCAACGGCTAAAGCCGATTCCATTATCCAATCAGCAACTGCAACGCTGAAGCGGTGCTCCACCCATGCTTACTCGAGCTTGTTCCCCTTGAAATCGAACCGAAGTATGTTCGCGCGCGGCCGCGGTTGTCAAGCTTAAGAGCAGTCGGGTGAGCTACGCCGGCAGCCCCATCTTCTGCAGGAACGCTGCATACCGGGGATCTTTGTACAGGTTCTTCAGCAGCGGATCGCCCTTGACGGAGGCTAACCCTGCGTCTTTGTGGGCGCGCGCTGCCTCCAGCCACTGGAAGGCGTGATCGGCTTCTCCGCGGAAGGCATAAACTTCCGCGATCTGATACGCGGCCTGCTCATGGTAGTCGTTGATGAGCTTCTGCAATGCAGCGTCCGCTTCAGTCTTCCTGCCGAGCGCGCAGTAAGCCAAAGCTTCGCCAACCGAGCGCTCGCTGCCGGCTGGAATCTTCTCGAATTCGGCCAGCGCCTGCTGCGGTTGCGAGCGCGCCAGATACACCAACCCCAGTAGATAATGCGCCTCCGGTCCTTCGGGCGAAATGGCCAGCGACTTCTGGAAGGCGTCGATAGCCTGGTCCTGGTGACCGGCGTAGTAGGCATGCATTCCCAGGGATACGTGTGCAACCACACTCAGCGGGTCGATTTCCACCGCCCGGCGATTGAGTGCAACCGCATCATCCATGTGGCCAAGACTGGCCTGCAAACTCGATGCTCCCAGCAGCACCGCGGAGTTCTGGGGCTCCAATGCCAGTGCCTTCTGGAAAGCCGCATCCGCGCCAACCCAGTCCCAGTCGTAACCGCGTTTGATGCGGCCGATGGCGGCATGAGCCTCGGCCAGGCCGGGATCCAGTTGCAGCGCTCGCTCCGCCGCTATTCGTCCGTCGCGATAACCCTGCTCGAACGAGGCGCCCTCGGCATTCTCGGCGCGTGCGATCAGCACCCACGCCAACGCAGACCAAGCCCGCGCATAATTCGGATCCAGTTTCACCGCCTGCTGGAAGTAGTCGTAGGCGCGATTGAGATCGTCGTGGGTGCGCCGCTCGTAAAAATACCGGCCTTGCAGATATGCGTTGTAAGCTTCCGAACTTATCCCACGTTGTGGGACATCGGTGGAATGCGTATTGAGCAGTCGCAATTTAAGCTCGCCGGTAATCGCGCGGGCAATGTCGTCCTGCACCGCGAAAACGTCATTCAGATCGCGATCGTAGGTGTCGGACCACAACTGGAAGCCGTCGTCCGCCTTCACTAACTCGGCGGAGATGCGCACGCGCTTGCCTTCCTTGCGAACGCTGCCTTCCAGGATCGTCGCCACATCGAGCTTCCTGCCGATCGCCGCATGATCGGCGCTCTGATCGCGGAACTGGAACGACGAAGTGCGGGCTGCCACGCGCAAGCCCGGCGTCTTGGCGAGGTGATTGAGCAACTCTTCGGCTAAGCCGTCCGAGAAGTACTGCTGGTTCTTCTCCGGGCTCATATCTGAGAACGGAAGCACCGCGATCGAAGACGCAATCGGCGTGCGAGCGGCAACCGAGCTGCGCCTCCACCAGAAAATCCCCGCCGCCAGCAAAATCAGAAGCGCCGCGGCAGGCAGAAGCAGCTTCCACAAACTGCGACGCGGAGGAACTTGTGTCGCTGCCGCAGCCAAGCCGAGTTCGGCCGCGGAGTGCCCTGCAATGGGCACAAGCTCGGGACGCAATGACACCGTCGGTGCAACAGGTACAAGTTCAACCGTCCCGAGGAAGCGATACCCATGCTTGGGTACGGTTTCGATGTAAGTTGGAGTCTGCGCCTCGTCGCTCAGCGCTTCCCGCAGTCGCCGAACCGCGACGTTCAGGCTGGCCTCGAACTCCACGAACGTGTTCTCCGGCCAGAGACGCGTCTTCAACTCGTCGCGCGTGACCATCTCGCCCGGAACTTCCAGCAGGGCCTGCAAAACGAGAAACGATTTTGGCTGGAGCTTGATGCGATAGCCGAACTTGCGCAGGTCTCCCGACTCGACGTTGACCTCGTACGGCCCGAAGCGGATCGCGGGTGTCCCACGGAGTGGGGTGTCGGGCGAAATCGGGGAGCGAGCCGACGCAGCTGGGGCCATGATTGGCTGCAGATGTTATCACAGTTTCGTCAACAGGCGATGTCATATGGCGAGCTATTTCATGTTTCTGCAACATGTTAGACCGTAAGGTGCAATTAATTTGACTTCCGGCCGGGATGGGAGGAAAAGAGTACAACGCAGCGTCTCAGACGAGTCGCTGAGCTCTGGAATCGGGACAAGGGCCGGTCAGTTGAGGGGAGCGCGCTGCAGAATTTATCAAGACATTCGCTGCTTCTGCGCGGTTAGGTTCGTCCCCAATGAGCGCCGGTGGTCGAAATCTGGTCTCCGGCGCTCTTCCCTATGCCACTTTGAGGGGCGGAGCTTTAGGAAAGGAGAATCACCTTGAGGCGATTGAGGCAAGAACTGGGCCGGCTCGGCGGAATCGATCTGTGGATGGCAGTTGCGGCATCGGCGATCGCCGCGTTGATGATCATTGCCGCGAGCGAGGCGCAAGGGCAAACATTTCAGGTGCTGCATACCTTCACCGGTGGAGACGATGGAGCTAGTCCGGTGGTTGGCTTGACCATGGATCGAGCCGGCAATCTCTACGGAACAACGCAGTACGGAGGAGCGAACGATTGCTTTACTAGTCCATCCGGTTGCGGCACAGTTTTCAAACTGAGTCACAAGGGATCGGGCTGGACCTTTGCTCCCCTGTACAGCTTTCAGGGATGGAATGCCACCGACGGCGCCTATCCCCAATCGCGCGTGACCATAGCTTCCGATGGCAGTCTCTATGGCGCGACCGCGGTCGGGGGGCTCCTTGACGCTTGCTACCCAGGCTGCGGAACGGCCTACCGCTTACAGCCCCCGGCGAACGTCTGCAAGAGTGTCCTTTGCCCGTGGACAGAGACCGTACTCCATCGCTTCACCGATGGGCAGGACGGAAGTGGTCCAACCGGAGATCTCACCTTGGACGCCTTGGGAAATGTTTATGGGACCACTGTCGGAGGCGGGTCGGGAAGCGATGGCAATGGGACGGTCTACGAGATATCGCCCTCCGGTGGCGGCTGGAACGAAAGCATCCTCTACGACTTCTCCAATAATTTCGACGTTGGGGCCGCGCCCTATTCCGGAGTGATTTTCGATGCTTCGGGCAACCTTGATGGCACCGCAACGAACGGTGGTTCTTACGAGGAAGGCACGGTCTTCCAACTGACGCCGTCCGGTTCTGGATGGACCGGTACGGCAATTCACACCTTTACCGGAACTAGTGACGGACTCGAGCCGATCGCCGGTCTCATTCTGGATGGCTCCGGGAATCTGTACGGCGCTACGAGGAACGGAGAACCATCGGGCTAGGCCGTTGTCTATGAGCTCACGCCATCCAACGGCGGCTGGAATTTCGTCGCAGTATATGACCTCGACGGCCTGTATGGCGACGGGCCAAGAGGCAAGCTGCTGATGGATGCAGCAGGCAATCTCTACGGCACCGTAGTCGGTGGAATCCGAACGACCAGCCCGTACGGCTTGGTCTTCAAGCTCACACCTTCCAATGGTGACTGGACCTACACCGACCTGCACGACTTCACTGGCGGAAGCGACGGCGCATATCCCTATGACGGGCTGATTAAGGATGCAAGCGGCAATCTCTATGGTACGGCGTCGCAGGGCGGAGATAGCTCTGCCTGCCAGGGTGGTTGTGGCACGGTGTTCGAGATCACGCCCAACTAGGATTTTTCCGCGGAATACTGATTCTCGACCGTGACACATTGTGGGACTCTGACAGACGAAGACATTAGGAGGAACCGTGGTGAGGCGATTGAGGCGGGAACTATATCGGCTCGGCGGAGTCGACCTGTGGATGGCGACTGCGGCATCGGCGATCGCCGTGTTGATGATCGTTGCTGCCAGTGAAGCGCAAGCGCAGACATTTCAGGTTCTCCATACTTTCACGAATGGAGACGACGGAGGTAGTCCGGCGGTCGGTCTAACTATGGACCGAGCCGGAAATCTCTACGGAACGGCGCAGTATGGCGGAACCGGAAACTGCACCGGCGGGGGCTCGAATATACCGGGCTGCGGCACGGTCTTCAAACTGAGTCACCGGGGATCAGGCTGGACCTTCACGCCGCTGTATAGCTTTCAGGGGTGGAATCCGAGGGACGGAGCGTACCCCAAGTCGCGCGTGACCATCGCTTCCGATGGCAGTCTCTATGGCGCGACCTTGTTCGGCGGGCTACTGGAAGAGTGCTTCCCGGGCTGCGGAACGGTCTACCGCTTACAGCCGCCCGCGTCCATCTGCAACTCGGTCAGTTGCCAGTGGAAAGAGACGGTGCTGTATCGCTTCACCGCCAGCCCGGACGGAAATGATCCAACCGGAGATCTAACCTTCGACGCCTCCGGGAATATTTACGGGACTACTTTCAATGGCGGCGGCTATAGCAACGGGACGGTCTACGAGATATCGCCTTCCGGTGGGGGGTGGAACGAAAGCATCCTCTACAACTTCACCGGTGGCTTGGTTGGCGCAGCTCCGAATTCGGGTGTGATTTTCGATGCCTCGGGAAATCTTGATGGCACGGCAACGGAGGGCGGCGAGAATGATTTCGGGACGGTGTTTCAACTCACGCCTTCGAGTTCGGGCTGGATCGGCAACGCGCTCTGGGACTTCAGCGAAAACCAGGACGGATACGAGATAACTGCGGGCCTGATCCTGGATAGCGCGGGCAATCTTTATGGCGCTACCGCCGACGGCTACCCTAACGGTCAGGCCGTAGTCTTCGAATTAGCTCGATCGGGTGGGGGCTGGAGCTATCTCCCCTTATATGGGATCGAGGGATTATACGGCGCTGGTCCCCAGGGCAAGCTGCTGATGGATTCCGCCGGCAATCTTTACGGCACAGTCTACGGGGGATACGAGACCATGAGCCCGCACGGCTCGGTGTTTAAGCTGACTCCATCCGCTGGCGGCTGGACCTACACCGACCTGTACGACTTCACCGGCGGAAGCGACGGAGCATATCCCTATGACGGGCTGGTTATGGATGCCGATGGCAATCTTTACGGCACCACGTCCGGCGGGGGGAATCCAGGTTGCCTGTACGGTGACGGTTGCGGCGTGGTTTTCGAGATCACGCCCAATTAGTTTGTCCCGAAACAAGCGCCGGCGGTCGAGTTTGATCCCGGCGCTTAGATATATACCACAGTGTAAGAGTCTGACAGACGAGGACATCCGGGAGGAGGAATTATGGTGAAAAAGTCGAGGCAGGAAACATCCAGGGTAGGCAGCATCGACCTGTGGACGGCGCTTGCGGCATCGGCGGTCGCTGTCATCATGATCCTGGCAGCTACCGAAGCGCAGGCGCAAACCTTCCAGGTGCTGCACTCCTTCACCGGAGGAGGCGATGGAGGATTCCCTTCGCGGCGACTGACGCTGGATGCTGCAGGCAATCTTTACGGGACAACGCAAGCGGGCGGGAACGGCGGCTGCGGCTTTGGCTGCGGCACGGTATTCAAATTGTCCCAAGTGCACGGCAACTGGGTGATCCATACTTTGTATGAGTTCCAGGGAGGTGATGACGGCGCGATTCCCAGCGGTAATGTTCGTGGTCCGGACGGCAGCATCTATGGGGTGACGAGCCAGGGAGGGATTGGGAAGTGCGACACCGAACTGGGCACCTGTGGCACGATATTCAAGGTTTCACCTCCACCCTCGGCCTGCAAGGGAGCCGAGTGCCTATGGAAGGAGAGCGTGCTGTATCGCTTCACTGGGGCTTATGACGGCGGCATTCCGTCGGGCGATCCTACCTTCGATGCCGGCGGCAATTTGTATGGATCCACGGTTGTGGGAGGTTACGGTTACGGTACCGTTTTCAAGCTGACGCCCAACGGTAATCAATGGAACGAAAGCGCTCTGTACGCTTTTAACGGAGAGCAGGACAGCAACTACCCCAACGCGGGTGTGATCTTCGACCCTGCTGGCAATCTTTACGGCGCAGCCCAAGAGGGTGGTTCGAACGGTTGGGGAACGATATTTCAGTTGACCCCCACGGACGGCGGATGGAGGGAAACCATCCTCTATAACTTCAACAGCAGTGAAGGCGGCGAAAATCCGGTCGCTGGATTATTCATGGACAGCGCAGGCAATTTGTACGGCGACGACTTCGCCGCCGGCAGCGGCGGATGTGGGACGGCGTTTGAGTTGGGGCCGTACGGAACGTGGAATTTCTCTGTGCTGTATAACTTTTCCGGGCCGGGCGGCGCTTGCGGCCCCATGAGCGCCCTGATCATGGATGCGGCGGGCAATCTCTACGGCACTACCAATCGCACCGGGGCCTATAACAGGGGCGTTGTTTTCAAGCTCACACCCACCGACAATGGATGGACCTACACCTCGCTTCACGATTTCACCGGCGGCAGCGACGGAGCTGGGCCAAACACGCTGATTATGGATGCCGCAGGCAATCTCTACGGAGAGACTTTTGATGGCGCAAAAGGGAATTGCGACGGCTTCGGTTGCGGTGTCGTTTTCGAGATCACGCCATAGCTTTGTCCAAATGCGAAACTAACCGACCTTGTGTCCAGTGTCCGACATTGTAAGAGTTGTGTTTGGCGATTCTTTGGAATAAAGTGCTGGGAACAAGGAGTCAAGCGGATGGCAAGCCTGGAACAGTACTCCCATCACACAACCATCGACCAGCGCAGAGAAGTTGCGGTCTCGTTCAAACAGAATTGGGGCGGAGCGCGCGCTGCCTGGCGTTTTCGATACGCATTGAACCGAATGTCTATGCAAACGCCTCGACACGCCCGTCTGCTCGCCTTGGCAGCAGCGCTGGCGATCGTTCTCACACTGGCCGCGGTGATGACGGAATCGGCACAGGCGCAGACGTATTCTGTGATCTACAACTTTACCGGCGGAGTGGATGGTGCGATGCCGATGGCTGGACTTACGTCGGATGGCATCGCGGCTTTTTACGGGACGGCGAACTACGGTGGAATCAAAGGTGGGCCGTGCGGAAGCAATGGTTGCGGCGTGGTCTACCGGCTGTTCGAAGGTGAGGGCGGGTGGACCGTGACCCCCCTTTACAGCTTTCTGGGAGGGGCCGACGGCCAGAACCCGGAGACTGCGAATCTGGCGTTTGGCCCTGACGGCGCTCTCTATAGCACGACGTTTCTGGGCGGTGGAGGGTGCAGTGCTCCCGGCTGCGGCACCGTCTACAAGGTCGCTCCCCTGCAAGGCGACCGTTTGTCGCCGTCATCGTGGGTCGAGACCATCATCCATAGTTTCAATTACGCCGAGGGTTCGGGACCGGTGGGCGCTCCCGTTTTCGATCACAGCGGCAATCTTGATGGCGTCACCAACGCCGGCGGTCTCAACAACGGTGGAATCATCTACCAGTTGAATCAGTCCAGCGACTGGCAAGAGGAAGTTCTTTTCCATCCCTATGGTTATCCGGGCAGCGGCGTGACTATGGATCATGCCGGCAACCTCTATGGCACGACCTTCAACGGCGGCAACAACTTTCATGGATCCGTCTACAAGTTAACGCCGTCCGGTTCGGGCTTTACCGAGACCGACCTCTACGACTTTACCAACGGCAGCGATGGAGGCTATCCGAAGGCCGGCGTCATTCTGGATCAGCAAGGCAATATCTACGGCGCAACTACGACGGGAGGCTCGGGCAGAGGCGGTACGGTGTTCGAACTCAGCTTCCAGAATGGACAGTGGGTTTACAGCACGCTCTATAGCTTCGCCAGCCCCTCGAATGGAGGTATCATCTCCGGACCGGTGGGCAATTTGGTGATGGACAACGCCGGCAATCTTTACGGCACGACATTTGCCGACGGCGCGCACGGCGCTGGCGCGGTATTCAAGCTGACTCCGTCCAATGGCAGCTGGACCTATACCTCATTGCACGATTTCACCAATGGCAGCGACGGCGGCTTCCCGTATAGCAACCTGGTCCTTGATCCGCATGGAAATCTTTACGGCACCGCCTCCACCGGCGGCGCCAGCGGCGCAGGCGTGGTGTTTGAGATTAAACCGTAACTTCCGGCTTTGAGTTCCGGCATCTGATGCGAAGAACAAGGGCGCTCTTGCGAGCGCCCTTTCGTACATTCATTCTGAGTTCGTTGCGTAGCGCGGCAACGCTCTCAGAAATTCACGATCATGCCGTACTCCATGGTGCGAGGCGCGCCCAGATTGTAGACACCTGTGCCGGCGCCCACGCGATTGGTGATTCGCGTGGCCTGGGTCGTGCCGTTGACCGAGCCGGGCGAGGCGGTCAGCCCACCGACAAGAGTGTTCGGCGGCAGATCGAAATTGGCAAAGTTAAACAAGTTGAAGAAGCCGACACTGGGCGTGAACGCAATCGTGTGGCTATGCGCCTCCCATTTATAGGTGTAGGCAAGCTTGAGATCGTAATCCCGCATGTTGCCCATGCCAACCTGTCCGGGAGGAGCGAACTGCAAGGTGCAGTTTGGACTGTTGATGCTGCCTCCTGCGACGCAGGGAGCGACTGCACCCAAGGCCTGCAGTTGCTGTAACGTGAACAGCCCGTTGTTGATGAGCACCTGGCCGGCGGGCGTCGGCTTGTTGCCGTAGGTGTTGTTGTAATTGGTCAGCAGATTGTTGATGGTGCTGCCGTTGACCTGCGACCCGAAAGCTCCATTGAGCGTTCCGGGAAGCGGATCCTGGGTGGTTCCGTCGCCCGTGAAGTCGGTCTGGAAGATCGCCCCTGGTCCGCTGCCGGGAACTTCGATCGGTATCGACAGTGCGGAGTAGAAGTGGCCGATGAACGACAGCTGGAAGTTCCAGGGTAGCGCTCCGACTACGCCGAACGACAGCTGGTTGGGCCGGTTCAGCAGCGAAGGACCGAAGTAGCGATTGGGATTGTTGTTGTCGAGCGCGGGAACGATGAAGTCCTGGTCGCTGTTGGAGACGCCACCAAGTGTGCCGCTGATACCCGAACCGCCGCCCGAATTCTTGAAGGAAGAGTAGGCGTACGAAACCTGCGCGTTCAAGCTGTGAAGACCTTTGAACGGGTTGGGTTTCTGATAGGTCAGCTTCATCTCCAGCGCGTTGTACTTGGAGATTCCCGCGGGAACGAGGAAAGGCATGGAGGGAGCGTTGGGATTGAGGCCGCCAAACGCGCAGCCAGGAGGCGGACATGTGCCGCCAACATCTCCCTGGCCATCAAGGCCGTTGGAGCCAAAGTTGGCGATGGTTGCACCGGCGGCGATGGCGCAGTTGATGGCAGCTGCACTGGTTCCTCCGCCGCAACCGAACTGGCTCGTGGTTGCAGAGATTGCGGCTAGTGCATTTGTCTTGTTGAAGTACCTGGCGTCGCCGGTGTGATTAAGGTCCACGCCAAGCAGCAGTGCGGTGGTCACGTTGCGAACATAGTCGGCGGTGAAGACTACCCCGGGACTGAGTTCGCGCTGAATCCCAACGTTGATCTGCGTCGACCGCGGAGTTTTGTAGTCGGGGGCGAACAAGCCCAGCGGAAAATTCACTCCTGGCGTATTCGGGGTTTGGAGGAAACTCTGCAAATAGTTGGGATTGGGCGCGGTCAGACTGAAGGGCGACAGCGCCTGATACTGATTCTGCAAGCTGGTGATAGCTCCGGCTGCCTGACCGATTGGAATTGGAACAGAGGAGGTGCCACACTCTGCCGAAGTTATCGGCAGATTGACGCCGGCAACCGGGAATGCCTGTCCGCTGTCGCAGACGGTGGGCGTCTGCAGAAAAGCTCCCGTCGGCAAACGCAATGGACGATCGAAGAGGACGTTGTTCCAGATCACGTTCTCGTAATACAAGCCGATGCCGGCGCGGATCACCGTCTTGCCGGTCTTCCACGGATCCCATGCGATGCCCAGCGATGGTCCAAAGTTCAGGTTGGGATTTGGAATCGGCGCGCCCAGATTCGGGTAATTGGGCAACAAGTTGTTGAGGAACGGCAACCCCGGGAGATCGCTGTCCGTACGGCCGGTATCGCGTTCATAACGCAAGCCGAGATTCACGGTGAAGTTGGAAAACATCTTCCAGGTATCGGCGATGTAGAGGCCAATACGATTGTCGGGGCCGAGTCCGCCGGCGGGGAAACCGAAGGCCGGTTGGGTGGTCGAGAAGCCCTGGCCATTACCGAGAACTACCGACTCAACTGGATAGTTCAGGGGATTGCTGGCGCCGCCCGGATAAGGCCCCACCGCCGCAAGTTGTGTATCGGTGCACGGCATGTTAACGCCGCAAGGATTGGCCACGCCGTTGTAGCTCGTTACACTCGAAAACTCGTTTTGGTTGGTGACAATCTGCGGCGCCAGCGCAAAGAAGCTGGCGAATCCACCGCCCTGGATGTGGTTGTAGTCGAAACCGTAACGGAGGATGTGTTTGCCGACAGTCTTGGAGCCGTCGTATTTGAATTGCTTATCGCTCTGTGGCGTGCTCTGCGGAGCCAGCAGGTTGGGACCGGTCGAGGGCCCGTTCACCACGTTGATGTTGAGGTACTGGCCCATGCCAGGAAAGTCAGAGAGCGGTAAGCCGCTGCCAATCACCGCATCAACAATTTCGTTCTGGAATTTTAAATAGCTGATGCGGAAGCTGTGGGTCCACTGCCCGGTGGTGAAATCAGCTCCGCCAACATAGTTGCGGGAATAGTTCTTGGATTGGTAGACCTGAAGGCTGTCGGAGAAGAATGTTCCGTCCGCATTGATTTGCGAATAGCTGTAGCGGAAGAACAGTTTCACATTGTGCGGCGCCACGTAGTCCAGGCGTCCGAGAAAGTTGGGGTTCTTGAAAGGAGCGTTGAAGCCGCCGCTACTGCCGCCGAAATTCTGAAACGGTGGAGCGTAGACAACCGGCGTAAACAAGTCCTGGTAGGTAGCATCGCCCTCGGCGAAGTAGAACAGCTGGTCTTTGATGAACGCGCCGCCCAGCGTACCGCCGTATTGATTGCGATGATAGTTGGGATCGGGGAAGCCTTCCGGCTTGGGTAGCGAGGCATCGCCGTTGCTGTCGCGATAGTACTCGTAGCCGCTGCCGTGAATCGTATTGGTTCCTGACTTTGTGGAGACGTTGACCACGCCGGACGAACTCAGGTCGTTGGACAGATCCATCGTCGATTGCGAGATCTGAAATTCCTGGATGGCGCTGGCGGAGATGTTACCAGTCGTGGTGCCGACAGTTTCGTCGGAGATGTCGGTGCCATCAACCTGAATGCGGGCGGTGCGTCCGAAGCGCCCGCCGATAGAGACCGACTGGTAGCCGATCTTGGTGGGATCGAAGTTGGTACCGTCCTGAATCTGCACGCCGGGTTCGAGCTGCGCGAGATCGAGGAAGTTGCGGCCGTTGACCGGCAGGTTCTCGATCTGGCTGGCCGTGAGCACGCCCTGCACCGATGTTTGCTCGGTGTTGACGCCCGCGCCCGTCGCCTCCACGTTCACCGTCGTGGTTTCCGCGCCCACCTTCAGCTTGAAATTGACGGCGCTGTTGTTGCCGATCTGGACCGGGACCTGAGTCTCGGAGGTCTCGAATCCTTTGACTACGACTTTCACGGAATAGGTGCCGACGGAAATTGAGCCGGAGTTGTAGAAGCCGCTGCCATTGGTGGTGACGGTAGTAGAAACGCCGGTGTCGATGCGGGTGATCGTCACCTTGGCACCGGGAATCGCGGCATTGCTGGGATCGGTTACGTTGCCGTTGATATTGCCGGTTGAGATGGTCGCTTGTGCCCACACACTGGAGGGCAACAGGAGAAGAATCGCTAGAGCGACGATGAGGGGGAGCGTTGGTTGTTTGCCAAAAGCGTTCAAACGCGTCATGCACCTTCTCCTTTCTCGGAACAGCATGGTTAGCGACTCGTCGATTTCGGCTCGTGATTGTGAATTCGAGTTGTCGAGCGTCAGAGTCGGAAGCGACGGCGGTCGGAATGGCTCATCGATATCGCGTTTGGCCGGACGCGATATCCCACGTTACGTGCGAGTGCCATGCGATGAGAGGAGAAGGTTGCTCGCGACGGGGAGCAGCCGACGCATCCCGGACGGAAGAGAGGAAACAGACGTGGCGCTACGCCAATCACTCCGCAGTTTGGCACAGCGATTCACCCCAAATTTGGAATGTGCCTACAGACTTGCGCTGTCTTGCCGCATTCCGGTGGCCAAATTTAAGCAGCGGTTAAGCTTTTTTGCAATCAGAATTTGCGATCAGGACAAGAAATCGAGGGTATGGGATGCTGAATCTTCAGCAGCGGCGAGGCTCAGTTTTCTGAAGGAACAGGTGCATCAGTGGCTTGGCACGCGACCTAAGATTTGCCGCCGCAGATGGACGCGACAATCTTCAGCGCCTCGGCGCATTGCTCGCGGCTGACGTCGAGGTGGGTGACGAAGCGGATGATGTACGGGCCGTATGCGCTCGCCAGTACGTTCCGTTCTGCCAATTTTCTCGACAGATCCGCTCCCGTGAGGCCGCTCGCCGAGGTATCGCAAATCAGAATATTGGTTTGAACCTTTGCGGGATCGATTTTGATGCCGGGAATTTCGGATAGACCGCGAGCGAGAAACTTCGCGTTGTCGTGATCCTGCGTCAGCTTCTGCGGCCCTTGCTCCAGAGCAATGAGTCCTGCGGCTGCTAGAATGCCGGCCTGCCGCATGCCGCCGCCGAGGGCTTTGCGGTAGTTACGGCCGCGATCAATCATCTCCGCGCCGCCGACCAGCAGCGATCCCACCGGCGCGCCAAGACCTTTCGACAGACAGAACATCACCGTGTCGGCCTTCGCGGTCAGCTTTGCGACATCCATGCCTAGCGCAACGGCGGCATTGAAGACGCGCGCGCCGTCGAGATGAACGGGCAGTCCGGCGTCGTGCGTGCGATCGCAGACGTCGTCTAAAATTTCCGGCGGGATGATGGTCCCGCCTGCCATGTTGTGCGTGTTCTCCAGCGTAACCAGGCCGGTACTGGCGGCGTGATAGCTCTTGCCTCTGAGCTTGGACTTGACGTCCTCCCAGACCAGAATGCCGTCCTCGCCTCGTACCGTTCGCGGCACTACTCCCGAGAAGTGCGCCATCATCGCCATCTCGTACTCGAAAATATGGCTGCGCTCCTGGCAGATGATCTCTTGCCCATGATGGGTGTGCAGCTTGATCGCGATCTGGTTGCCCATGGTGCCACTGGGAACGAACAAGGCCGCCTCCCGGCCGAAGATCTCCGCCGCGCGCTCCTCCAGGCGATTGATCGTCGGGTCTTCGGCGTAGACGTCGTCGCCGACCTCGGCTTCGAACATCGCGCGCCGCATCTCGGGTGAGGGCTTGGTGACGGTGTCGCTGCGCAGGTCGATGGCAGGAGTTGCAAAACGAGGAGACCTAACTTCCGATTCAGGAGCCGAGGTGTACATAGAAGAATCCTACGCCAGGATCAACTCGGAGAATTTCGCCAGATCAATATTTCCTCCGCTCACCACGCAGACAATCTTTCCCTCGCCACACTTGCCGCTGAGTCCGGCGGCTACGGCACAGGCTCCCGCACCTTCCGCGATCACGTGATTGCGCAAGGCCACGAGGCGCATCGCCTGCCGAGTCTCCTCAAGCGTCGGAACGATGGAACCGGCGAGCAGATGGCTGGCCAGCGCCCACATGCGGGGGAATACCGACTTGCCTCCGCATCCGTCTACCCAACTGGCCTGCCAATTGGGAAAGCTCTGTGCCGAGCCCCTCGCCAGCGAGTATGCGAGTGGGGCCGCTGTCTCGGGTTCAGCAGCAAACACCTTGGCGTGGCTTCCGCGCTCCTTCAGTGCAGCGGCAATCCCACAGGACAAGCCACCGCCGCCGAAACCCGCCACGACGGCATCCACGTCAGGCAGATCTTCCAGGATCTCAAGCCCCACCGAGGCGTTGCCGGCGATGAACTCGTCATCTTCAAAGGGATGCACAAAGACGCCAGTCATCGCGGGATGACTACGGTCCGATAAGGCCTTCCAGCAGTCGTCGTATGAGGCTTTCACATACTCAGCTCCCAGGCGGCGAATCGCATCGAGCTTGGCCGCCGGCGCTGCGTCTATGACGAGAACCCGGCAGGATGTGCCGGCCTTGCGCGCGGCGAGCGCCACTCCCTGGGCGGCATTACCGGCGCTGACCGTCCAAACGCCGCGTTGGCGCTCGTGTTCCGGCAGTTTGCGAATCGCGTTATACGCACCGCGAATCTTGAATGACCCGATCGGTTGCAGGCACTCCAATTTCAGATAGATCTCCGCCGGACCGTCATGGTTCAGCCGCACCAACGGCGTGCGGATGGCTGCCTCATAGACATGCTGGCGCGCTTCGTCGATCAGCCCGAGGGGAATGTTGCGTTGGTTAACTTTGCTGGTTGATAGATCAGTTGCCATACGAGGTTTTCAGTTCGAGCGGCGATTCTGCCAGATCAATGGTGTGATGTCCAGTTGATGCGCTTTGGGTTTCAGCGCCGCAGCCACCTTTCTCGTAAAGGCGACGCTGCGTTGCCGCTTGGCAGCTGCGATGTTATCGACGGCGGTCGTGATGCTGCAGTTACCTTTCTATATCCGGCCATTTGCCTTAGTCAGATCTGGACATGCAATTTGAAGTGCCTATGTTGCATTTTTCGGCGCTCCAATTCGCGGGACAATTTCCGAAATCGGGTTTGTTTGCCGGTTGCTGTTTCGCTGTGGCCAGTTGTTTGGAGTCGACGCACAAGGCTTTGCTCATATCGACACCTGACAGGTCTGCTCCGTCGAAGGTCGCCCCTGGAGATTGGCGCACGTCAAATTAGCTCCGGTGAGATTCGCGTTGGGGAAGGTGGCGCTGCGAGCATCCGCGCATAGCAGGGTCGCGCTCTGCATGTCAGCGTCAGAGAAGTTGGCATGTTTGAGGTCGGCGTGAGCTAACGTAGTCGGTACCGGAAATGATGTCGTTTGACCGCTGAATTGCACGCAGGCGGGTGACAGGTTGGCAGGCACACCCGTATAGAGAGATCGGCCGAACTGGGCACTTTCTAGATTCGCGTTCTCGAAGTTCGCGGCTGAAAGCTCAGAACCATTAAAGCTCGCGTAGGCCCAGTCGCCGATGTAGGTGTTGGCCTGACGGCCGCTGGTTGCCCAGGTCCACGTGCTCTCATGTTGCTGCAGGGATGTGCCGCCGAGGAAAGCGCCGCGAAGATCCGTGTCGTCGAGAGTCAAACGGTCATCGGAGCCGTTGCTGGCATAGCGCCGGTTGCCGAGAAATCGCAACAGGCGCTGGATCTCGGGCGGCGGAACTGGCCGCGGACCGCAGGAATTGTCCGGAGGCGTCGTCTTGCCCAGCAGCGTGGTGTGCTGCTGGACTACGTCGTTCATGGCGCGAATGGCTTGCGCGTAATCGCCTTTGGAATTGAATTGGCGGGTCAACAGCGCCAGCGAGTTGGCCCCGGCGAGGCGGATCGATGGCTTGTCGTCCTCCAGCACCTTCAGCGCGTCGGTCAGCTGCGACGTGCGGTCTTTATTGAGCGAACTCTCGAAGTTGGAGAAAGCGGTGTAGCCGGAAAACAGGAAGAACGATGCGGCCAGCAGAGCGGCCAGCGACTTGCGCGCCTCGTTCTCGACGTCGAACTTTTCCTTCGCGCCGGTGACTTCGGGCATGGAGGCGAGCTGCAGTTTAGGACCGAACCACAGCAACCCGAAGCTTCCCACCAGGGCAAAGACCGCGCAGGCGATGAGGATACCGCCGGAGACCTCAGGATACTTCCACAAGTAAAGGCCGAGGGCGACGCCGACAAAACACAGCGACACAATCACCGCGAACAGGAGTTTCGGTCTCATCGTGGAAGCATTCCTCAGACGTATGCTGTAAGCATTTTAGCGACAGCCACACATTTACTTCAGCGACTGCAGATAGGCCACCACGGCTTCTGCGTCCTCGCGGTTCATGTGATACGGAGGCATGGGCGGCCGCGCCGGCTGTCCGTTCGGCGCCAGGCCGGTCATGAAGAACTGCACTGCCTTTTCGGTGTCCCATCCGGGAAGACCGGCGATGTTGGGTGAGGTATCGGCCCAGATGGGAACCGGCACGAGCGGCCCGAATTCCAGCTTCTTGCCTTGCAGCCACTTGTCCATGACGAAGCCGCCCGTCATGGTGAATGGCGTATGGCAGTCGCCGCATTGGCCGATGGCTTTTACCAGATACTCGCCACGCGCAATCTGTGTCTTGCTAGCCGGCGCGGCGGAACTGCGATCCGCGAGTACCAGACACAACACTGCAGCCGCTGCTGCTGCCATCAACAGATTCTTCATTCGCACTCTCCGAGCCGTATCCAAATACCGCCATTGCCTCGACAGTCCTGCGCCCTGATGGGATTACGCGGACTGATTGGCGGTGAAAACGAGGTCGTTGGGATTGAAAAGTTGAAAGATTGTGACGGAATAAGGCGGCGAAGTCAATGGAGTGGCTTCCGGGGTGGGGCTCGCCTTACAGGCCGCAGAAAATCTGACGCGCCAGTTTTGTGCCGCTGGCTGAAGCCGGCTCGGGCGAGAAATAGACCGCTTATCGGGCACGACTGAAGTGTCTGCGTGAAAACCATGCCGTCCCTAAAGGGACTCGGGTTCTTTTCCACTTACCCAGGACTCCGCTGCGCTGCGTCCTGGGCTAACGGCAACGCCACCCCTTCGGGGTTCTATTTTCGTGCGTCATGCTCCACTGCCGAAATCCAACGTTAGTTCTCACGCAGACTCTGAAGTCGTGCCCTATTACAAAGCGCTCGCTGGACGACTTTTTCAGTGGCCCGTTGCAGGCGTGCATATACACGACCGGGTTCAAAGACGCGCTTTAGCGCCTGAGGTAATCGAACCACTACCTCAGCGGCTAAAGCCGGACCTTCTATCCTCTTGAGTGCACCGCTGAAGCGGTGCTCCACCCAAGCGGGTGTAGCCGACTCTTCTATTCTTATTCTCAACTGCACCGCTGAAGCGATGCTCCACCCAACATCCGTTGAACACAATTTCAAACTGACCGATTCCCTTCTCCCTACAATATTCGTACCCGCTCATTCGTCTACAGAAGTGGATGAAGGACGCGGCGAGCCTGGAGCGAATGGCGATCGATCAGGACCAGCGGATCTCCGAAGTGGTCAAGCGGGAGCAGTCCCGGCTGGGCAACTTCATCCGTCGCCGTGTCGCCGATCCGCGCGATGCTGAAGACATTCTGCAGGACGTGTTCTACCAGCTGGTGGAAGCCGGCCGCCTGCTGACGCCGATCGACCACGTCACCAGCTGGCTGTTTCGCGTGGCGCGCAATCGCATCATTGACCTCTTCCGCAAGAAGAAGCCGGAGAGCTTTAGCGATTCCGCGATCGAGGATGAAGAAGGCGAGCTACTGCGGCTGGAAGACATGCTGCCGTCGCCGGACGCGGGGCCCGATGCGGTTTATGCGCGTAACGTGCTGTTGGGCGAATTGGAAGCGGCGCTGGACGAGTTGCCCGAAGAGCAGCGGGAGGTATTTGTGGCGCACGAGTTGGAAGGCTTCAGCTTCAAGGAGATTGCAGCGGAAACCGGTGTGAGCGTGAATACGCTGCTCTCGCGCAAACGGTATGCGGTACTGCATCTGCGCGAGCGGCTGCAAAAGATCTACGACGAGTTCAGGGAAAGATGAGGGTATGCACATGATCGAGAAATGGATAACTCGAGCGCTGAAAGTGATATTGGGAATCTTTATCGCGGTGGTCGTTATTGGCGCGGTGGGCCTGGGAGTGCAGCAGCTGTGGAACTGGCTGGCACCGTCACTGTTTGGCTGGCGAACGATCACGTACTGGCAGGCGATGGGTGTGCTGGTCCTGTGCCGGCTGCTCTTTGGCAGGTTCGGAGGACACGGGTGTGGCCCTCGCCATTTTCGCCGCCGCTGGGCGGAACGCTGGGAGCATATGAGTCCTGAGGAGCGCGAGAAGTTCCGCCAGGGCATGCGCGGACGCTGCGGTTTTGGTGGAGGAGAGCCGGCGACGCAACCTAAAGCTTGAACGCGGGAGTTGGTTCTGCCTCAGAACGTCGCGCAAGAACAAGTGACCAGGGTCGGGTGTGGCATTTCGGGGATTGCTTACGCTAAGGCTGATTACGCCAATCATCTTGAAGCAACCTGGCTAAGTCTTTTCGTTATCAAGCCCACGAGCTGACCCGTGGGCTTTTCGCGGTTGCTGAACTTGCCAAACCATTAGCGATGGCCGCCGCCATGTCCACCTCCCCCACCGTGGAACCCAGCACCGCCGCCATGGAACCCGCCTCCGCTGGCGCGGTAGCCGCCCCCGCTGGCGCGATAGCCGGCTCCGGCATAACCGCGTCCACCGTAGGCTGCGTGTCCATAGGAGCCACTACCGTAACCATAGCCTCCGCGGCCGTAGCCCGCACTATAGCCTCTGCGGCCATAATAGCCACCGCCATAGCCTCCGCGGCCGTAATAGCCTCCGCGGCCGTAATAACCTCCGCGGCCGTAATAGGCACTGCCGTAATAGCCTCGGCCCCAGCCACCGCGGTAGTATCCGCCATACCATGGCCCGGCGCCGATAAATACTCCACCGACGAACCAGTTAGGTGCGTAGTAGCCATACGGAGCACACGCATAAGGTGGGTATCCGTAATAGCCGTAGGTGCATACTGGCGGTCCGCCGTAGTATCCGGGTCCGACGCCTATCCCCACGCTGACCTGCGCTTGCGAGTAGGCCAGCGGAATCATTAACCCTGCGAGCAATGCCAAATACTTTAGATAACGCATATCTTCTTTCCTCTGCCCCAGATCGATCACTCTCCGTCTGAAAGCATCTACTCATACAAACGCGGGATCAGACCAAAAGTTGTAAGGTTGCGGCCTGCTGAATTGCAGCGGTGCTTCGCGAGAAATCTTTTTTCGCATGGCAACCTTTGGTTTTGAATCAGGTTGACATGTGGAAGCCTCACCGAGTCAACCGAGCGTTACGGCATCCGATCCTTGCTGCCCCGACATCGCCCGTCAGCGCTTATTGTTGAGGCATGCTTGCTCCGGGAGACACTGGCGATAAATCCATTACGCAAGCAACTCAGTCGGAGCACGCCCTACCCTTTGATATAGTTGCCAGCTATTACAAAACCGAAAGGCGATGCGCACCGTGGTCGCGCGTGGCCGAATCGCACGAGGTCTGGCGAATGAGCCGATGGTTGATTGCTGTGCTGTTGCTGACTGGCGCAGCTGTTGCGCAGACTCAGCCTCCAAACAACACAACTCCTTTTATCAGCGTGCATGCGCCGGTCGTCGTGTTGAACCATGTGCGCGTGCTCGATGGCACGGGCGGGGCGGTGAGGGAGAATCAGACGATCGTGATCTCCGACGGCAAGATTCAGGCTATAGGCTCGTCGGGGACGGTTATGATTCCGGCCAACGCGCAGCAGCTGGATCGCACGGGATACAGCGTGATTCCCGGCCTGGTGGGAATGCACAACCACCTTTTCTACGCCGGCTCAATCTCCTTGCAGCGCACTCCGAAGGGTGACGTCGAGGAGCCCGGCCTGATGGCGGTGGAACTCGCCTACACCGCGCCGCGGCTGTATCTAGCTGCCGGTGTTACTACCATGCGCACCACGGGAAGCGTGGAGCCGTACACCGATCTCAAAATTAAACAGCGCATCGATGCCGGCCAGATGCCAGGCCCCAAGATCGACGTGACCGCTCCTTATCTGGAAGGCGGCCCGAGCGCGTTTGCGCAGATGCATGAACTGACCGGAGCTGACGACGCTAAGCAGCTGGTGGATTACTGGGCTGACGAGGGCACGACCTCCTACAAGGCGTATATGCACATCAGCCGCGACGAGTTGGGTGCGGCGATCCAGCAGGCGCACGCGCGGCACTTCAAGCTGACTGGGCATTTGTGCTCGGTCACGTGGCACGAGGCCATCGCGCTGGGCATTGACGATCTTGAGCATGGCCCGGTTTTCACCGATACGGAATTCGCTCCTGACAAAAAGCCGGATGTCTGCCCGCAAAACGGCAGGACGGGTTGGACGACGCTGGAGATCAAGGGGCCGCAAGTGCAGGCGCTCATTCAGGACCTCGTCTCGCATCATGTCGCCGTCACTTCGACTCTGCCCGTGTTCGAGGCGTTTCTGCCGGGACGGCCAAAGCTGCAGCAGAGAGTTCTGGATGCCATGTGTGCTGAATCGGAGCAGAGCTACTTGACGTTGCGTGCGCGAATCCCGATGGATTCACCGTACGCACCTTTGTACAAGAAAGAGTTGGAGTTCGAGTTGGCGTTCGTCAAGGCGGGCGGGTTGTTGCTGACTGGTCCCGATCCGACGGGCAATGGCGGCGTGCTGCCGGGATTTGGAGATCAGCGCGGCGTCGAGTTACTGGTGGAGGCGGGATTCACGCCGGCGGAGGCGATTCAGATTGCCACGATGAATGGCGCAACGTATCTCGGACAGCAGGATCACATCGGATCGATCTCTGTAGGCAAGCAAGCGGACCTGGTGCTGATCAAGGGCGATCCGTCGAAGAAGATCGAAGACATCGAGAATGTGGAGACGGTTTTCAAGGATGGAGTGGGATACGATTCGCAGAAGCTGATCGAGAGCGTGCGAGGGCAGGTAGGGATTCGATAGGCTTCGATTTCTTAGCGTGGGAAAGGGCGGGATCGGCGCACCAGTTTTTGCAAGGTGCTTTCGGCGCAGCGGCGGCAGGATTCAGGTTCAGCCTTGGGATCGAGCTCGACGCACATGGGGCGGAAGGCGCAGTGCCAGAATGTCTCTCTGGCGGCCAGCAGTCTCGTCTTCATGGCCGCCTGCCTTTTAGCAAGATTCCTTCTCAAAGCAACCCTCTGCGCCGTGATCTTCGCCATGATCATACAACGAGCGGATGCTAGTGAGACCTGCCAATTTGCGAGGCGGGTAACGCCGCGCACGTGAAGTGGCTGCGGAGGGCAATCTTTATGGCACAGCATTCCAGGACGGCGTGCACAGAAACAGCTCGGTTTTCAGACTGACACCAGGATCTGGCGTGACTCGCGAATATTCAACTTACGGCGTGACCTCGTAGACGACGCCGCATCCGCCGCAGACGGGCGCACCGCCGTCATAGGTTGTGCCGTAGACAACGCCATTGCTGTCGACGATCGGAGCGCCCATAGCATTCGAGCCATCGGTGCCGTTGGTGAAGTCATGCAGGCTGGTGAAAGTCCAGCCGCTGCCGGTCGGCGTGAGCTTGAAGACGTTACCCTGACCATAGGCGCCGTCGCCCCAGGTTGCACCGTAGAGATTGCCTGCGCTGTCGCGAGCCACGCCTCCGAACGGTCCCGCTCCCGATCCCGGCAGATCGTAAATCAGGGTGAAGGTCCAACTGCCGCCCGAAGGAGTGAGTTCGAAGACTGTACCGCCGACGTTGGCGTCGCTGCCGGCGGTGGCGCCGTAGATGTTACCCGCGCTGTCGGTGACCAATGTGCCGGAGGGCGCGGAGCCATCGGTGCCATCCTTGAAGCTATAAATCGTGGTCTCAGTCCAGCCCGATCCGGAAGGCGACAGCTTGTAGATTGTGCCGCAGCCGAAGCCGCCGCAGCCCGACTGGCCGCCGGACATCGCAGCGCCATAGAGATTGCCGGCGGAATCGATAATCAATGGCGAGTCGGGATTCGCGCCATCGGCTCCGCCGGTGAAGGTGTAGATCACCTGGTAGGTCCAGCCATCGCCGGAGGGCGTCATCTCATAGACCACGCCGTAGCCGGAGCCACCGTTCACCACGGCGCCGCACATATTTCCATGACTGTCGAAGACGACTCCGGATTGCGGATTGCCGCCGTCGCTTGCGCGCTTGAAGTTGTACAGGTCGGTGGCGTTCCAGGGACAGGATGTGGTGCGGCAGAAGCTGGCGGGCGGCTGCAGGTTCACGATCGTGCCCTCACCACTGGTTCCTCCACCATTCATGCTGGCGTAGAGGCTGCCGTTAGGACCAAAGGTGGGAGCGTCCCAAGGGAAGTCGCCCTTCGCACCACTGCCCGAGGCGAACAGCTCGTTGTAGACGAAGCCGGAACTGGTGCGCTCGAGTTCGTACACGTTACCGGGAGTGTCCACCCCACCCCACGCTGTGGTTCCATAAAGATTCCCGTGGCGGTCCATGACCAGGCCGCCTATGGCGTGCGCGGCACCGCTGCCGCCGGTGTAGGCATAGATCACGCTGAAGGTTTGAGCGTGGAGGGAAGCGGCGGCAAAGATCGCCAAGCCTAAAGTAGCAGCGATAGCCGAACCGACAGCAGCGGCGCAGGGACGAAAGTTCTTTAGCATCGCGATCTCCCTTCGATCCAGAGCGACAGCGTGAACTGGAGTATCGAACACCCTACCGCATGGGCGCGGTGGGCGAAAAGACATTACCGCGAGCCGAGGCATTGGTTGTCACGGAATCGTCACCAAGATGTAAAAAGATGATCAGCGAGCATACTATTGAGCTTGGCGGCAATGGTCACGCGGTCGATCCGCCCTACCGCGCAACTCAGAACCTGCCTGGAAGGAGGGTTCCTTATGACCAAGTTACGAACCTACACATTCCCTGCTTCGGTGCCAACGGGAAGCCGGCGAGCGGGAAATGTACTCAGCCTGGGTTTGGGGACATTGCTCGTTTTTTGGTTTTGCATCGCAACACAGCCTCGAGAGCGCAGAGCGCGCTCTTCACAACGCTGGCGAGCTTCGATGGAACTAACGGTGCTCAGCCGTATCTCATGACTCTGGTTCGGGGCAACGACGGAAATTTCTACGGGACCACACACAGCGGCGGGGCCAACCAAGGCTGCAGCGGCTGCTGTGGCACGGTCTTCAAGGTTACGCCCACTGGGCATTTGGCCGCGCTCTACAGCTTTTGCTCTCAACCGAATTGCACAGACGGATATTCTCCTGAGTCAGGGCTAATTCTAGGTACCGACGGCAATTTCTACGGAACAACATCCGTAGGTGGCGAGGACTTCGGCGATGGTACAGTTTTCAAGATTACCCCGAGCGGCACACTGACCACGCTACACACCTTCCACGGCGATGACGGTGTCATCCCTGCCGGCGCGCTGGTAGAGGCCAGTGATGGGAACTTCTATGGAACAACTGGCGGTGGCGGGATCTTTGGCAACTGTCTTCTGGGCTGTGGCACGGTCTTCAAAATGGCCCCAGACGGTACGCTGACCACGCTGCACGATTTTTGCTCACAGCCGAATTGCACGGATGGCGCGAGTCCTAATGGAGGACTGGTACAAGGCACCGATGGGAACCTTTACGGAACAACTTCCAGCGGTGGAAGTCGCACAGCCTGCAGTTCCCTGGGCTGCGGCACGGTGTTCCAAATCACGCTCGAGGGCACGCTGACCACGCTCTACAGCTTTTGCTCTCAGCTGTACTGCACGGACGGCGACCTTCCTGAGGCGGGACTGATTCAAGCTACCGACGGAAGCTTCTACGGGACAACGTTAGGTGGCGGGAATACCAGCGGCGACTGCAATCTCTATTTTACTTACGGCTGCGGTACGGTCTTCAAAATCACGGCCAGCGGGAAGCTGACGACGCTGCACGCCTTCGACTATACCGACGGCGCCGCACCCAATGCCGCGTTGCTGCAGGCCATCGACGGTAACTTTTACGGGACCGCTGCAGCTGGCGGTGAGAACTGTTCCGGTTCCCCTGGCTGCGGCACCGTATTCAGGATTACTCCGATCGGCGCAGTTACTACGCTTCACAGCTTTTGCTCTCAAGGGAACTGTGCTGACGGCTCCTATCCTTACGGAGGGCTGGTACAAGCCCCAAAACAGGTTCTTGTACGGAACAACCAATGAGGGCGGGACCTCCACCAACTGCAGCAATGGCTGCGGCACGGTCTTCAGCCTGCTTCCGGTCAACGAGTGCGCAACCTGCCGGCCGTGAGTTGAGGCGACCCTGGGGATTGCTGAAGGACCGGGCTTCGAGTGATGCTCTGCACTCGAAACTTGAAACTGAAACTGAAAAGGGTGCCGCGCGGCACCCTTTCGCAATTCGCAACTCTTGATGTCTTACTTCTTCTGGCTCTCCTGGAAGCGCTTGTTGACTTCGGCCCAGGTGACGACGTTCCACCACTCTTTGAGATAGTCGGCGCGACGATTCTGGTACTTGAGGTAGTACGCGTGTTCCCAGACGTCGTTGCCCATGATGGGGTAGAAGCCCTGGCTCATGGGATTGTCCTGATTGGGGGTGCTCATCACCAGCAGCTTGCCAGAGTGATCGCGCACCAGCCAGGACCAGCCGCTGCCGAACTGCTTCAGGCCGGCGTCGTTGAACTTCTCCTTGAAGGCGTTGAAGTCGCCGAAGGTGTTCTTGATGGCGTCGGCGATGGCGCCGGTCGGATCGCCTCCGGCATTGGGCGCCATGATCTTCCAGAACATGCTGTGATTGACGTGGCCGCCGCCGTTGTTGCGAACCGCGCCGCGAATCGCTTCGGGCACGTTCTCCAGGCCTTTCACCAGTTCCTCGGCGCTCACCTTTTGCAAGTCGGGAGCCTTCTCCAGCGCGGCATTCAGATTGGTGACGTAGGCCTGATGATGTTTGTCGTGATGCAGGTGCATGGTTTGCGTATCGATGTAGGGTTCCAGTGCAGCGTAGTCGTAAGGCAGCGGCGGAACTTCATGTGCCATTCTGTATCGTCCTCCAGTTGGCGTTGATGCTAGGGATGATTTCGCGGATTCAGAAGCGGGGCGTAACCCACAGTTCGCCCCGGCAGAAACATTATAGTCAGTTGCCGCTGATTCGTGCTCGGTTGCCGGCAAGCGTTGCCGGCGGTGATGACATTAGACCGGCCGCCCTTAGGGAAACGGATTCTCGATTTGCAGATCGCCGAACTTCTGACCGTCGTGCAGGTCTTCCGTATAGAGAAGCTGGCAGCCGCCTTCCATCGCGCCCGCAACAATCAGCGAGTCGTACCACGAGAGACGATGCCGGCTTCGCAGATGCAGTGCCTCGGCGTACAGGGCATTCGAGGAATGAACCGCCAGCAGAGGACGGAATACGGTCGCGAGATATTGCTCAGCTTCGGGCAAAGTCATCGGCGGGGTGAAGCGGCGAAGCGCGACGTTGAAGAACTCCTGCACGACCTGGTAGCTGACGATTCCATTGCGGGTGGCGATCGCCTGCCGAATCAGTTGCGTCGCGCGGCGCGCCTTCGCCGATGAGCTGCCGTCCAGGGAATACACAAAGAGGTTGGTGTCGAGAAAAAACCTAGCGCTCATTCATTTCGTCCCGCGTGTAAGGACCGCCGGAACGGATATGACGCAACCGCCGCATGAGCGCGTCGAACGCGCGCTCGTCGCCCGCCTGCGCCGTGAACGTCTGCAGCCATTCGCGAAAGACGGCGTTTAGCGTCGTGTGCTGGGAGCGGGCGATCAGGCGAGCGCGCTCGATCAGCTCCTCATCGGCGCTGAGGGTGACATTTTTCATACGAAAATAGTGTACACGAAACTCGTGTAACACGATCAGCCCGCGTAGTGCCCCATGTAGCCCAGCAGCAGGACGGTGATGCCGAAGAGGATTCGGTAGACGATGAAGACGGTCAGCGTCTTGGTTTGCAGGTAGCGCAGGAAAAACGCAATGGTTGCGTACCCGACCAGCGCCGAAACAATGATCCCCGCTACGAATGCAGCCATGCCCGGTGCAAGTTCGCCCGGCGGGAGACCGTGTTTCATGACATGGTGCAGCTTGAAGAGCGCCGCGCCGCCAATGATCGGCGTGGAGAGCAGGAAGCTGAAGCGCGCGGCGGCTTCGCGCGTGAAGTTGCGGAACAGGCCGCCGGTGATCGTGATGCCGGAGCGCGAGACGCCGGGGATCACGGCGAAGGCCTGCAGCACGCCGACGGTCATGGCGTCGCCCAGGCCGATCCGCGGCAACGGCTTGTCGAATTTGCTCATGCGCTCTGCGACCCACATGATGATGGCGAAGATGATTAGCATCGAAGCCACCAGCGTGGGTGCGCGGAAGGTCGTTTCGACGTGCTTCTCGAGCAATGCTCCGGCGAGCGCGGCCGGAATCGTCGCGGCGATCATGAACCACAACAGCTGGCGTTCGCGTTGCTCTTCTGCCGGCGTCAGATCGCGCACGTCGTCGCGAACTTCAGAGAAGCGAACGACCTTGCCGCCGAGTGCGGCGCGGATGATCTGAATCCAGGTACGCCAGAAATACAGCAGGATGGCGAAGAGCGTGCCGCCGTGCAGTGCGACGTCGAAGGTGAGGCCGGGATCGGGCCAGTTGGCCAGGCCGAGCGTGGTAGCCAGCCAGGGAACGAGGGCGAGATGAGCGGTGCTGGATACGGGCAGAAATTCCGTGAGCCCCTGCACAATGCCGAGGACAATCGCTTCAAGAATGGGCAAATTATTCCACCGTGATGCCCCAGGTGGGCATTTTGTTAGACACCATGTATACCAGACGCACGGCCCGGCTGGACCAGTCGGTGTCGTTGGGGTATTGCGCAATTAGCTTCTTGGCGAGCGCGAGCGAACGCTCCGACGACTCGTCGGCTTTCTTCTGGTTGTTGCTGGTCTGGTAGATCTGGATCAGCGCCGAGTAGCGCCACGCAGCTCGGTAGAGCGCCTCGGGCGTCTTGGGCGACTGCGGATGCTCGTCGGCGTACTTGACGTACATCGCCGCTTCCGTCTCCGGACACTTGGCCGCGGCCTCCCAATCGCCGCACAGCTTGTTGTCGATGAGGTGATAGGCAGCGAGGTCGGCCCACTTGGTGCGCGGATATTTCTTCATCACCTGACGCATGAAATCTTCGTCGATCTGGACATGAAGCGCGGGATCGCGTTCTTTGGCCGAAGGACGCGAGGCGGCGTCGGCCGCTTCGAGTTGCCAGCGAATGTCGGCGGCGCGATACGCTCCCTCGGCGGCAAGGGGCGACTGCGGAAAGAGCACGGGAATGTGCCCATAGAGGCGCATGGCATCCTGCGCCGCGTTACGGCGTCCACCGCGCTTGCTGGCTTCCAGCTCGGAGTCGAAGGCTTCACCGAAGAGAATCTTGTCGCCGTCGGGCGTGGTGCTCAGGATGATGCCCTTGTCTTCAATCCAGCCGGTGACGTTGCGCTCGACCTGGGTCTCGGGATCCTCGGGCGCGTAACCGACGTCGACCGTGCCCATGACGTTGGCCCATCCCTTGGAGCGCTCCATCACGGCGACTTCACGGCCGCGGCCGATGTTGGAGAGCTTGGTGGAGTCTGTGCTGGGGTCGACGTAGATGACGCCTTCGCGCAGCATGACGCCGCGCTCGATGGTGGCGAACGCCGGCAGGCAGGCGATGGCGAGGAAGCAGAGCAGTTTGAGTTTGTACGACACGGTGATACTCCTGAGCTACTTGGACTCGGAATAACCATAGCGGATAGCGATGGTTGGGGGAAGCAGTTGCCGCTCGAGGGTTGCGGCAGTTCCAAAATACGAAACCCAGCCGGGTGGGCTGGGGTGTTCTCAACTTCGACTCTAATTACATTATAGCATTTTGAGTGGGGGATTTTGCGCGATTTGGAAGAATTATATCTAGCAATGATTGTAGGAATTACACGATAAATTGTGATAGTAGTGGAACGATCCGTCATATAGGACTTTGGAAAGCGATGACGCTAGAAAGGACCGCAGATCCCTCCGAGCGGACTGAAGTCCTTGGTCGTGATGACAAGTTTGGTAGCCAGTAGTCAGTAGCCAGTACTCGGTCGTCAGGATCAGACATCGTCAAGGGGCCGCGGGTCGCGCCGTACAATGGCTGTTCTCATGAGCGTCGTTGCAAATCTCGCTGAGATTCGCGAGCGGATTGCGCGCGCCGCGAAGAGGGCGGGCCGAAATCCGGATGACATCGCGCTGATGGCGGTGACGAAAACGCAGCCGGCGGCGCGGATCATCGAGGCGTATGAGGCCGGGCAGCGGCTGTTCGGCGAGAATCGGGTGCAGGAGTTTGCCGAGAAGTTTGACGCGCTGGCGAAGTTGCAGGACGCCAAGTTCCACATGATCGGACATCTGCAATCGAACAAGGCGGCGAAGGCGGCGGAGATTTTTCATGCGGTGGACTCGGTGGATTCGGCAAAGCTGGCTGAGCGGCTGAACGCGGCGGCCGAGAAGCTGGGCAGGACGCTGGAGGTGCTCGTCGAGATCAACATCGGCGGTGAAGGGGCCAAGAGCGGCATTGCGCCGGAGTCGGATGAGCTGGAGCAAATTCTAACTGGCGCGCCGGAGTGGAAGAGTTTGCGGATTCGCGGATTGATGACGGTGCCGCCGTTCACCGAAGATCCGGAAGGTGCGCGACCGTATTTTCGGCGATTGCGGGAGCTGCGCGATCGGCTGGCGGCGCGGCAATTGCCGGCGGTTGGGCTGGATCAGTTGTCGATGGGCATGTCGCACGATTTCGAAGTGGCGATTGAGGAAGGCTCGACCTGCGTGCGGATTGGGACGGCGATTTTTGGAGAAAGGGCGAAGTAGCTGCGAGCCGCGAGCTACGAGCTAATTCCATTCATGTGTCATGCTGAGAGCCGGTCGCGGGTTTCGACAGGCGAGTCATCGCTATCGTGGATGTCCTGTGCCTATAGGGGTCCTTCGACTCCGTACGGCCGCTCACGCGACCTCACTTCGCTCAGGATGACACGCCTTGGTGAATGTTCGGCAAGCGAAGCGGCAAGTGCCAGAGCTTGCTAAGAACTAAAGCGAAAAGCGAAGAGCTGGTAACACCCATGATCTCAATTCGCGACACTCCCGGCGGCGCGACGTTCCAGGTGCGAGTGCAGCCGCGCGCGAAGAAGAATGCCATCGTGGGAGAAGTGGGCGAAGCGCTGAAGCTGGCGCTGACAGCTCCACCCGTCGAAGGCCGCGCAAATGAGGCCTGCGTGAAGTTTCTGGCGGAGGTTTTGAATGTGGCGCGTTCGTCAGTTACGATAGCCGCCGGCGAGAGCAGCCGGAACAAAGTGATTCGCGTGGCGGGACTGACGGCGGAGCAGGTGAGGAAGCGGCTGAAGTAGTTGTCGGTTGCCGGTTGTCAGTTGTCGGTTGCGGAGCGCGACTGACGGCGGCGACGGCGTTTTGGATTCGGGCGAGAGTTACAACCGCAGATCCTTCGACTGCGCGCTCCACTCGGGATGATGTTACGAACTCGGGACGAACAGCAGGTCCCGCCGCGCGGGCTGAAGCCCTTGGTCGGGATGACACATTTAACACGAGAGCAACGACGACGCCACACCGACAACTGACAACCGACAACTTTCATGACCCTTGCCCAACGATGGCACGACATTCGCACCGGATTCGAGCGGCCCTTCTGGGTTGCCAACCTCAGCGAGCTCTTCGAACGGCTCTCCTACTACGCGGCCTTCGCTTCGCTGGCGCGCTACCTGCATGAGGCGTTGCATTTCCCGACGGAGCAGACGAGCACGCTCACCGGACTCTTCGGCGGGCTGGTGTGGTTTCTGCCGGTCTTCGGCGGAACGCTGGCCGATCGCATGGGATTCCGGCGCGCGTTGTCGCTGGCGTATCTCATCCTGAGCTGCGCGTATTTTCTGCTGGGATCGCTGGGCGCTTCGTGGCTCGCGCCGGTGCGCAACAACGTGCCGCTGGTGGTGCTGGTGACGTTTGTGCTCGCACTGCCGGCGCTGGGAGTGGCGCTGGTCAAGCCGAGTGTCGTGGGCACGACGGCGCGCGCGTCGAAGGAAAACGTCCGCTCCATCGGCTACTCGATTTACTACACGCTGGTGAACATCGGCGGCTTCTTCGGGCCGATCGTCGCGTCGTATGTTCATAAGCACCTGAGTGTGGAGAACGTCTTCCGCACCGCTGCGCTCAGCGTCTTCCTGATGTTCATCGCGGTGCTGATTTTCTTTCGCGAGCCGCGACGGCATGACGAAGTGGAGACCGCCAGCCTGGCGCAGGCCGGCCGAAATTTCTGGACGGTCCTCACCAACCCGCGCTTCATGATGTTTCTGCTGATCTTCACCGGCTACTGGATCGTCTACTGGCAACTGTTTCTCACCTTGCCGCTGTATATCCACGCGTACGTCAGCGCCACCGCCGACACCGAACTGCTGCTGGCAACCGGGCCGCTGGTGGTGATCACGCTGACCATCGCCATCAATCTGCTGACGCAACGGATGCATGCGCTGGAGGCGATCATCGTGGGCACGCTGGTCACATCGCTGGCATGGGTGATTCTGATTTTCTGGCCGACGGTGCCGGGCGTGATCGTCACGCTGGTCGCCGTCGCGCTCGGCGAGATCACGCAGTCGCCGCGCTATTACGAATACATCTCGCGGCTGGCGCCCTCGGGACAGCAGGGGACGTATATGGGCTTCGCGTTTCTGCCGCTGGGGATTGGATCGCTGGTCGGCGGACCGTTCGGCGGATGGCTGCTGCGCCACTTCGGCGAGGAGAAGCATCAGCCGCAGATGATGTGGGTGGTCATCGTCGCGGTGGGCGTGGTTACGGCGGTATTGTTGTGGGTTTACGACCGAGTGGTGGGAAGAGAAGCAACTAGCAACTTGCAACTAGCTACGAGCTCTTTTGCTTAGGTTGTGCTAACGTCTGATTTCGCCGATTATCGCCGTGCAACTATCAGCACAAGAGATTGGGTTATGAAGAAACAAGACCATTCATTTCACGCAAGGGAGCTGAGGATTATTTTTGCCACAAATTCGTCCTGATATTTTCTGCAGCTTATTCGAAAACCCCGCAATCCCCTCCCAGTCCTGCAAGTTGAAACTATATTGACAATAGTACGTACCATTAGTGGAACTGTTCACCGCCGGGTCCGCATTAAAATTGAAGCATTGAGCGTATTCTGTGACGTTCGTAAACGTTCCTCCTGACACACTATAGTTAAATTGGAATACCGAATTTCTTGGTGGCTTCTTAGGATCCACTTCGTCGCAGGTATAAGGAGTAGGAAGGTCCACTCCTAATCTTTCAGCAACCGCACACATTCCCTGGCTCGTCCAAAAGATCGCTACTGATTGCTGGCTGTTGAGTCGGCCTTTAATGTCGTCAACGAACTGCTGGCCTTCACCGTGATTGAGGTACTCGGTTAATTTCAATGTGTCATCCATAACCTGTACGGTAATAATTGCATTGTCGTTCTCCAGCGTTGAGTCCAACGTTGCTTGAGCCATTTGAGCCAAAGGCTCAGCGGTCCAGTAAGGATTGGACGTGCCATTAGATCCGTCGAAGTTTCTGGGATTGAGCGCATAGACCACTTTTACAGGGCAGGAAGAGTTTTGTTGTTGAAACTTATTCATCATCTCAATATAGAGTTGCGCATGTGCCTGCCCCGATGTCGCAAGAGTTACCTGAAAGGGCCACTTTTTCTGTATGCCGTTCAAATCTTCGGCGTGGCGAAAAAGATAGGCGACGGGATTGCACTGTTGCGCGAAGGCAATCGACGTCGCCGCGCAGAATACCAACAATATACACACCACCGTCCAAAGGGTTTTCATAAGTCCTGCCTTTTGGTTTCGCCTTGGGTAAATTTTGTGAAAGTGTATGCTTCCAGCACGGCCTGAACAAGAACTTTTCGGTTGACCCTGCTTGCTGTGGCACAATGGCCTGACCATCTCCATGACAGCAAAACGTACGCTCCTGCACGGAAGGAATCTTCTCGTGGTCGGCATTTGTGCGGTCGCCTTATTCGCGCGGCCCGCGACGGCTCACGCCCAATCCGCCGGCGCCGCGGCTCAGCCGGCGTCCACCGAGATGGAAGCGATCCTCTTTGTCCAGTCCGCTCAGCCCAACCCTGACAAGAATGCCATTCATCTGGTGTGGGTTCCGCAACCCCTCCAGAAGTTCTGCCTCGGCAAAACCGCCCAGCAGTGCGCCAACATGGACTATTGCATCCGCACTACCAATCGTGACGTGAGCATGTGCCGGAACCTCGCGGTTCCCCTCGCGCGTCTGCCTTCCTATCCGCCCGGCATGGTCCCGCGCCGCCAGATGGCCGTGACCTTAATGCGCCTCACGCCCGACTACTTCGCGAAGCTGCAGGACTTCTATCGCAGCGCACCCCGGGCATCGCTCGAGCACCTTTCCCTCAGTGCCCGCGTCAAGGCTCGCGTCCGCTTGATCCGCAAGCCCGACGACGATGATTTCGATGTGCTTGAGATCCTCGCTGTCGCGCCCTTCTGATCGTCACTCGCTCCTTCACGCACCTGCCTTTTACAAGGCGAGGAACGCTGAGCTAGGCGACCTTACGGCTTGGTTTCTTGCAGCAGAACTACGTCCGAATCGTAGTTGCCGTGCAAGACCGCGAGGTTCTTTCCGTCGGGCGACAAGTCGACCGACCAGATTCGCCCGGACTTGAAATCGGTAACCTGATGGCCCGCCGAGCCGTCCAGTGGCTGCATCCAGATGTTGTCGACGCCGTTCTCCCGTGTCGCATAGACGACTGACCTGCCGTCGCTGGTGAACCGCAAGCTGGAAGGGATGCGGTCAGGATGCGGTATTTGTCAGCGTCCGGATCGTGCTGGCGCATGTACGCGATGCGCTGTCCGTCGGGAGAAAATGCCAGGCTCTCCCCGGAGATGTTGCGAACCACGATTTGGGGCGTTCCTCCCAAGACCGGAGCCCGGTAGAGGTTGTGGTAGCTGTAGTTGGCATTCTCGGCTTTGCAGAAATAGATGTAGTTCCCATCGGGGGAGAAGGCGAGACCCTGATATTCCGTAGCCGAGGGCGGGATCACTTGGGTGACGCTTCCCGTGGGCACATTGCGCAGCCAAAGACTTTGCTGCCCGTTCTCATCCGTCACGCTCAATACATATTTTCCGTCGGGAGAAATAGCGGCACCCGCAACCTTGCCCGAATCGGTGACTCGCGTGACCGTGAATTTCTGGAAGGGCGCTGGGACGGAACGATGCAATAAGGAATAGATCCCGAAACCAGCTGCGCCGAGCACGATCAGGAAAGCCACGACCCCGGCCGCGAATCCTAACTTGTGTTGCTTGGCGACCGCGACCACTGCGGAGCTGCTGCCGGTCTGCGCGACCTGAAAAGTGGGCGATGCCGCGGCTGCTGAGCCGCCACCGACCGCCGATAGTGTGGCCGGCTGAGGTCCACTTGCCCCTTGCGCTGCCGGCGTTGTTCCAGAACTGGCTGCTGGACCACGACTCGTGCTGGTATCGCGTTTCAGGCGCAACAACTCCGAGCGCATCTCCGAGGCGTGCTGATAACGGAGTTCACGATCCTTCTCCAACGCCCTGTCGATAATCCGTTCCAACTCGGCCGGCATGTCGGGATTCAGACGGATCGCCGGCGCCGGAGCGCGGTTGAGAATTGCGTCGAAAATCAGCGCCGAGCTTTCTCCGCGGAAGGGCAACGTCCCCGTCGCCATTTCGTAGAGAACAGCTCCGAAGGAAAACAGATCCGTCCGCGCATCCAGCTCTTTGCCCTTGGCCTGCTCCGGCGACATGTAGGCAACGGTGCCCAGCGTCGCGCCCGGACTGGTCAGGTGGTCGGCATCGGAGGCCAGCCCGGTTGCGGTTTGTCCGCTGGCCGGGACCTTTGCCGTAACCTTGGCCAATCCAAAGTCGAGGATCTTGGCGTGGCCGCGCCGGGTCACGAGGATGTTCGCAGGCTTGATGTCACGATGGACGATGCCTTCGCTGTGCGCAGCGTCGAGCGCGTCGGCAATCTCGACGCTCAGGTCCAACAGCAGCTCAATCTCAAGTGGCTTACCCATGATGCGGTGCTTCAGGGTGACGCCATCCAGAAACTCCATGGCGATGAAAGCGCGGCCGTTTTCTTCACCGATGTCGTAAATCGTGCAGATGTTGGGATGGTTCAGCGCCGATGCCGCTTTCGCCTCACGCCGAAACCGTTCCAGGGCCTGGCGATCGTGGGCCAGGTCTTCGGGCAGGAATTTGAGAGCAACGAAACGGTCGAGGCGCACGTCCTCGGCCTTGTAGACCACTCCCATCCCGCCACCGCCCAGCTTCTCGAGGATGCGATAATGCGAGATGGTTTGGCCGATCATTGGCAGCGAATCTTACTTGGCGGAAATCGGCAAGTCAACGAAGGCAGAAGAGTTCGGCGGGCCGTCGCGACGTAGGTTGCGCAGTATGGCCGATCGGCCGGTGATCCGCGGGGGTTCGATTACTTGTATCATCGTAGTAGAGATTCACGTCAACAATCACATCAACGCACGGTTCACCACTCGCATCTAGCTTTTCTATGGAATTGACAAGGTTACAGAAAAACTGGGAAACACTTGCGCAGCAAGATCCTATGTGGGCGATCATTTCCGATCCCAATAAGAAGGGTCGGCAGTGGGACCCGGCAGCATTCTTTCGGTCTGGAGAAGCCGCGATTGATCACCTGTTTCTAGAGATTGCCGAGCTTAATTTTTCGCTGGGCCGGGGAACCGCTCTTGATTTTGGTTGCGGGCTCGGCAGGCTTACCCAGGGAATTTGTAAGCGGTTTGCCAAGACCTATGGCATCGATATTTCACCGACCATGGTTGCGGAGGCGGCACGATACAACCGCTATGGCTCGGCATGCGAATATGTCGTAAACGACTCTAACGATCTTCGCCGTTTTGACAACAATACCTTCGACTTTATCTGCAGCAGTCTTGTGCTCCAGCATATACAGCCTGAAGCAAGCAAGATTTATATGACAGAGTTCATGCGAGTTCTCAGGCCCGGAGGACTACTATTTTTTCAGCTGCCAAGCGTCCTGTGCGCGACTCAGGTGGAAAACCAGGGACCGCCGGAGAAAACAATAGAAACGGAACAACAATGGAAGTCCGCAGTCGCACCCAGAAAACCTGGTTCCTGGCAGCGGGTGCGGGAGATTTTTTCGCACAGCAAGGCATCTGGCAACGACAGGCCCGAAAAATCCCATGCCTCCGCCGAAGCGGTCAATCTGGACGGGTTGATTGAGATGCACGGGATTCCACGCGAAGAGGTGTGTAGCCTGCTCGATCGCGCTCATGGAACTGTCATTCGAGTGCAGGAAGATGAATGTTGCGGCCCGGACTGGATCAGCTTCCGGTACTGGGTCACCAAGTCTTAACGACAACGCCAAATTAACTTGGGCCTAACCTTCCTATGGCACAAGTAATCTGGCGTTGGATTTACCTCATCGCACCCGATTGAGTCTTACGTCGGCGAACCGTTGCGTCTTCCCGTTGGCTACGTTGTCGATCAGCCACTGCCAGGTGTCGGTAGCCTTGTCATAGCTGAAGGTTGTGCGTATCTGATCGGAAGCCGAGAGTGTGAAGATGAAGGGAATCGAATCTCCGGCTGGGTTTGCGCGAGCTATCACTCCTGACGACAGACCATCTCCAGAGGTTGAATCCAGCCAGAGGCAGACGTACTGCTGTGCCTTCGCATCCCAACCGATGTAGATAATGGCTTCGTACGCCGGACCATCGCCGGCATTCTTCTCGCGCGAGATTTCGTGCAGCTGCAGATACTCGTGGTTCAACACCCACGCCGCTTGAACATCGTGCGTGGTTGGTTTGCCGGCGATCGTGCCGCGCAAGATCCACGTGCCGGCCAGGTGGTTGAGCAGTGCCGTCGGCGCCGATGGCATGTCCGGTTCAGCCGAAACGGCGCTGCAGAACAGGACGCAACACAACACACAAACCATCCCACGGATTAGAACCATCTACGTTCACCTCTATCGGTCTCTGGCACTCCGGTCCAATGGGTTTGAGCGCGTCGAGAATCGAAAAATGGGCCGAGTGCAGTGGCATGGATGTTGAAACCGTAGACTTAAGCGTTACGGCTCGTCCACATCAGGTACCGTGTCCATCCACTCCCAGAACACTGAGTCGGTCTTCAGGACAAGATATATTCTCAGTGGCCGCTGCGCGCCTCGCGGCACCAGCCGTATTGATTGATAACCTGTGTATTCGCCACCCTCCAGCAAACGCCGGCCTAGAATCTCGTCACGCCGCAACACTCGGGTAGAGACCAGGTTCTGAACTTCAATGCGGTCCGCAAACAGGACTACACGATATCTGAGGTCTTGCAGCATCGCGAATATAAAGACAATGATGAGCAGGGTGCCCGTCACAAGCCAGCTCACCCGCACTTGAGGTCCCGCAAGCGCGGACCGTAAAGTGGAGAATCCGATGCTGATCGCCCAGAACTCAAATATCAGGTGAAACGCTCTCCAGCCCAGAGACATGCGATAGGTGCGCGGGTAGTCTGCGGAACTCAGCGGCTGGTAATGGCTGAAGTTGCTATTCGATGCCTCGCTGTTCGGCAACCGCAGTGCCCTTTCGATAAATGGGCTGCGTGGCATTGTGAGAAAACGAAACACCGCGAAAAACACCACTATGGGCACGAGGAAGAGGATCAGCTCTTGTCTCAGCGGAAACATAGCGGAGAGAGCTTACCATCTGCACAGCTGTCACCGTGGGGAAAATCCATTGAATGCAAATGCCTGCGGAGTTGGAAGGACAACTGGCGTTGCGACTTCGGGGTAAGCCACAACGCGTTCAGCTCCGCGCTGGTTCCAAGGCGGAGAACGCGGTTACGGCATCGCGTATTGAGACAGAGCGCTGAGAAGCGGCGCGATCTTGACGGGTCATGCCGCGCTCGGTGCTATTGCAGGCGGGCGAATTCTTTCCTGGCTTCGATCAGGACGGGCACGTCCGGATCGGCGTCCTTCCAGAGAGTAAGAAAGTCCCGATAGGCCGCGCGGGCTTTATCGCGATACGTCGGGTCCTTGGCAGCCTCAAGCGCATAGGCGCGGGCGATTCCCAGACGTGCGAGCGCGGCCCAGGGAAAATTCACCACCAGCCCACGATGATCGATGAACTTCTGAAACTCCACGGCGGCCGCGGGACCATCGTGCAACTTCAAGTAAGCCTCTCCGCGCACGTAGGCTGGGCATAGAAAGACGGTAGCCAGCGTCGGCTGGCCAAGCTCGACGGGAGTCGCCACTTTCAGTAGCTCGACGGCACGGCCGGCGTTGTTGGAATGGAGCGCGAGCGCGGCGCGAATGGTCGGTAGCCAATAGCGCTGGATAAGGGTATCCAGCGGGAAGGCTTTGTCGAGATCGTCCGCCAGCTTCTGCGCCTGGGCAACCTCGCCGGCCCTGGCCAGAACCAATGCGGCCATCGCCTGTACGGCGCGATTGGGAGCCAGGCGCAATGCCGCCTGGGCATCCGATCGCGCGCGCTCCACGTTGCCCGACTCCACCTCGCGCAAGGCAGCAGCCGCTTGATACGTTGCGGCTGACTCTTTGGCGTCGTTGCGCTCGGCAGAATCCATGGCACGCCAGGTAAGATCCCAACCCTGCTGCAACTTGCCGTACCAGCCCAAGGTGTCGGCTTGCGAGGCAAGCAGCAGGTCTTCGGTGCCAGGCTTGCCCTCTGCCGCCGTGCTGAACTTCGCCATCGCGGCCGTATCGCCTTTGAGAAACGCTAGCTGATAACGGTTGGCCAGCAGAGTCTCGCTCTGCAGATGCCGGTCTTCAGCCTGTTTGTAGGCTGCCGCAGCGTCATCGACCCGGTTGAGATTGACGTAGGCGGCGCCCAGGTTAATGTAGATCATCGCGTTGTTAGGTTCCAGGCGTACCGCCTCGAGAGTTTCCTGCGCGGCTTTCTCCCAATTCCCCAGCGTTCCATAAATGAATCCGAGGTTGACGTAGGGCGAATCGTATTTGGGATATGTCTGCTGCCAGAGTTCGAAGACCTGGGCGGCTTTATCCAACTCGCCGGTCGCGAACATGTAGTAGTTGGCCTCGATGAAGAAGCGCTCCCATTCGCTCACCTTGTCGCGCAGTGCATAGGCCTTGCGCGCGTTCTCTGCGGCGCGGTCCAGTTGGTTCAGATTGGCGTAGGAAAATGCCATGTAGTTGTAGGCGACGGCAAAATTCGGATCGAGCTCCACGGCGCGTTTGTAGAGCGGCAAGGGCGCGGTCCAGCCGTTGGCGGCCCAGGTCTTGCGTCCTAAGCTGTACATCTTTAGCGCTTCCAGCGATGGCGTGGTGGCCTCAGCCAAAGGCGTGGCATACTTCTGCACCGAGCTGAGCGACTCTCCCAGTTCGCCGCGCAGGCGAACCGCAGCCGAATCCAGTGCCGCGAGCACGCCCTCCTTTTTCTGAGCCTCGGTCTGTGTCTCGGCCAACAGGTCTCCGGTATCGCAATTGATGGCCTTCAGTCCGATGACATACTGCTTGCCGACGCCGGCAATCGATCCGGTGAGCATGGCCTTGCTGCCCGTGCGCTGGCAGATCTCGCGCGTCACCTCCGGCGTGAGCCGAATACCGGCAGGACGCCCCATCAGCTGCAGCGTTTGATTCACCTTGGTATCGGAGATCAGGTCGAGATAGGGAGACTGCTCGAGCTGCACCGCGAGCCCCTGCTTGAGCGTGTCGTCAAAGACGGCGTCACCCGTTTTGTTGTCGAAATCGGCGAGGACGATGGTGTCTTTTTCCGTTAGTCGCGGACGTTGCCGGGCCCGGAAGTAGAGCGCGCCTGCGATTAGAACTGCGATTAGTACGATTGCGGAGACAGCAGCCAACCACCATCTCTTCTTGAGCACGGGCCGGCTTTGCACGGATTGCGTATCCGTTCGAGCCGATTCTACGCTGGCGGCACTCATGGTTCCCGTGGTTGGCCGGGGATAGCGCCCGCTCTCACTATCGCGCTTCAGTCGCCGTAACTCCGCCCGCATGTCGGAGGCGTGCTGATAACGCAGGCTGCGATCCTTCTCCAACGCCCGCAGAATCACGGCTTCCAATCCAAGGGGAACTTGTGGGTTGAGTTTCGAGGGTGGCTCCGGCTCCAAATGAAGAATGGCGCCGATCATCTCGCCCGAGCTTGAGCCCGGAAATGGCACCTTGCCGGTTGCCATTTCGTAGAGCACGGCGCCGAACGAAAACAGATCGGTGCGCGAATCGAGCTCTTTGGCGCGGATCTGCTCCGGCGACATGTAGGCAACCGTGCCCAGCATCGCCCCTGGACTGGTCAGGTGCTCGAGGTCGGAGTCGACTGACTGGGTATCGGAGTCGGGAGTGACGGCCGAGTCCAAAGTCAGCTTTGCCAGACCGAAATCGAGGATCTTGGCGTGCCCACGCTCGGTTACGAAGATGTTCGCAGGCTTAATGTCGCGATGGATGATGCCTTTGGTCTGCGCCGCGTCCAGCGCGTCGGCGATTTCGTCGCCGAGCGAGAGGACATCGTCGATCTCCAGCGGGCGCCCCGCAATGCGATGTCGCAGCGTCATGCCATCGAGAAACTCCATGGCCATGAAGGTCACGCCATTTTCTTCACCGATGTCATAAATGGTGCAGATGTTGGGATGGTTCAGGGCAGAGGCAGCCTGGGCCTCACGGCGAAGGCGGGCCAGGGCTTGCGGATCAGCGTGAACCCGTTCCGGCAGAAACTTCAGGGCGACATATCGGTGCAGCCGCGTGTCCTCGGCCTTATACACCACGCCCATGCCGCCACCGCCGATCCTACTGAGGACGCGGTAGTGTGAGATGGTCGTCTCTATCACGTCAGCCCCTGCTCATTGGATGTGAATCATAGGGCGCGTGCCGGTACACGTCAATCGCAGGACGCGATTGCTGGAGCGGACAGAACGCAGCGCGTTGGGGGCATCCTTGGCAGGAGACTGACCGAGCGGACGATCAACAACCGCCCGGCGTCTCCGACCACGATCCCTCAAGCCTGGGCAGACTGCCCACTCGACTAACTAATCATTTTGCGTTGATCGCCGATGCGGCGGTCGAGTTCGTTGGCGAATCGCTGCACACCGGCGAAAATCGAATCGGGATCGAGATGCGCTTCCGCGATCACGTCCGCTTCCAGACCGCCGCTTCTCCAGCAATTGTCGAAGTCGGAGGTGAGTGAATACTCATCCGTCAACGGACCGAGGTTGCGCAGCGGCCACACGCGCCGCGTGCCGGTTGACACCACCATCAAATCGTAGCGAGCCTCAGGCGGCAGCACGGAATCGCGATACGCTTGCGGCTGGCGATCGAACAAGTCCTCGCTGATCGCCGCGATCACCTTCACGTTCACGCCGGCCGCTTCGAGCTTCGGCAGCACCTTCACCAGATTCACCGTGGAACTCGATCCTTGCGCGATCACGTAACCGTGACGCGGCTTGCCTGGCGCGAAATCGCGGATCACGTACAGGCCTTTGGCCGCGGCGCGTAGATCGGTGTCGGCGAACTGGCTGCGGTCCGCGACTGGGAAGTCAGGACGCGCCACTTCGATGGTGATGATGCCCACGTGCGGATCGCGCGCCGCGATCTCCGCCGCCGCGAAATAGCCGGGCGCGACATCGTTGTAATCCCAAAAGCTCAAGTTGATCACCTGACCGCGCGGGAACAGCTTCCACACTTGCGGCGCGAAGATGCCAAAGTGGGTGCGCGCGTCGGCCGCGGTTTCAGGACCGGAGTGCGCGGCGAGAATATGCAGCACGCCGACGCGGAACTTGCTGTCCTGATTTTGTTGACTCCAGACACGCGCCGGAGTGTACATCAGCGGCGTGAACGCGCCATACGTGCCGCTCAAAGCCCAAACGCCGGCGAATTTTTCCGGATCGACGGAAGCGCTTTGACTCACCAGCCCGATGGCGGTGGAAACATTGCCCGCTTCTTCAATGGGCGCTTTCAAGCGCGTGCCCAGCGGATTCTCCGTGGGACTGTAATGTCCCCACAAAGCGCCGTGCTCCACATTGATCGACTCCGAAAGGTCTGCGGCTACGGTGAAGAATCGGCCATCCGTGACGTAATTCATCCATTTGATGATTTCGGAAATCGCGCGCCGGGCTCCGGCGACCTCGCCCGGCTTCTTGAACAGCGCAATGCTAACTTGCTTCTCCGCACAGGAAATCGCATTGCGAATCGAGACCTTCTGCGGTTCTTCCGGCAGCGCTTTGACGCGCAGGCGATCGTCGAGGAAGGGATCGGTCGAGGCGGAGATGCGCAACTTCACGTCGTCGCGTACGGTGTTGCCAATTTCCACCAGGCGATCGGCAAGGCGATCGCCCAATCCGTTGCGATCGAGCAGTGACATCACTACGTCGATGTTGGTCTTGAACTGGATCAAGCGCTCGCGATTGTTGCTGACCGGGCCTTTGCGAATTCCTTCGAACTCCACGCCGTAATGCTTCTCGAAGGTCGACGCCAGCGCGAGAAAATACTCCGAGTTCATCTTCAGCGCGTAGGGATGGCTTGGGTAACTGATCAATTGATCGCCGAAGCCGGGAATCTTTCCGTCGGCGGCCGCAGGCCAATAGCCCTTGATGGTCTTGCCGATGGCGACGATGGGACGGCGGTCCTGCGGGTCCACTTCGTCCATGGCCTTCAGCGCAGCGGTCACTTCGCCGTAATCGTTACCGTTCGACAACGTGAAGACGTTCCATCCGTACGACGTCCATTGGCCCACCAGATCGTAGACCTCGCAGAACTGCGAGGAGATCACGCCGCCAATCTTGCCGCCGATCAGGCAATCGTCGATGCCGGCGTTGTTGTCGGAAACCATCACCCGCAAACGCTTTCCCACTTGCAGCGCGAGCGCCTGGGTCTTCAACTCCTGCGCGTGACCTTCGGTGAGCGCAAACTCGCCTTCCAGCGCGATGATTTTCGGCGAGGCTGGCGCGCCCGCTATATCCCAGAACGCCGCTTTGCCCGCGGCCGTCGCGATGCCGATGCCCGAGGGTCCGCCGTTCACGTCGTTGGTGAGGTCGGTGCTTTCGGCATGTCCCTGGAGCGCGCGGATGCCACGCCCTTTGGCTTGCGCGAACAGCGGATTGTCTTCCAAATCGGTTTCGCGCAGCAGCGTCTTCAGCGCGCCCGCGCCGCGCCGGAATCCCAGCGCGTCGATGGGCAGCATGGCGGCGTGCGGGTCCATGTGATAACGCGGATCGCCGGTCTGCTGATACTTGCGATACAGCGCCTGGCCCAGAATCATCCACAGCGCGTAGCACGTGGGAACCGAGTGGCCCGCTGCCATCATGAATTTGTCGGAGTAAGGATGCTTCGGCCGGCGGTAGTCGTAACGGAGTCCGCCGTTTTCAGGACCGGCCAAGTGCGCCGCAACGTTGTACGGTGTGTAGGCGAGCGGTCCGCCCAGATGCCCGGTCTGCGCGTAATTTCCCAGCAGCACCAGGGTCATGCAGGTCATGTACCCAATGTCGTCGAGCAACGGATCGTAGGCCAAGGTTTGCTGCTGCGCGGGAGAAGGGACTGCTTGAATAGTTGATGTCATAGGCGGTTTCAAAAATAGCTACATCAATAGTATCAATGAAAATAGGTATCAACGTTGTCGTCTGGTTGCGGCGCGCAGCGTGACCGGCGCTTCCGGCATTGTCCGAAACCGAGGCTCAATTTCGGAAATACGCCTGGTGTAGAATCGGCGCTGCCTTCATTCAGGCATTCAGGCTTGGAGACTTAGAGAAGTGGACGAGGGAAGAACCAGTCTTGCCGGTCGCACACTGGCCCACTATCGCATCAGCACCGCAATTGGCGCGGGCGGAATGGGTGAGGTGTACCGCGCGACGGATACCAAGCTGGCGCGGGAGATAGCTCTCAAGGTTCTGCCGCCTGCCATGGCCAACGATCCCGACCGCCTTGCCCGCTTCCAGCGCGAGGCTCGCGCTGTTGCCGCGCTCAATCATCCCAACGTGGTCACGGTCTACTCGGTCGAGGAATCCGATAACGTTCACTTCATCACCATGGAATTGCTCGAGGGCGAACCTCTGGATCGGCTGATCTCTGCCAATGGTTTGCCGCCGGACCGGATCATCGAAATCGCAGGCGCGGTTGCCGAGGCGCTCGCCGCGGCGCACGAGAAAGGCATCGTGCACCGCGACCTGAAGCCCGCGAATGTGATGGTGACGAATGAAGGCCGGGTCAAGGTTCTCGATTTCGGACTGGCAAAAGATGTAGGCGGCGAGTCGGCCAACGGCGCAACCATGGCCTCGGCCGGCTACACCCAGGCCGGCATGGTGATGGGAACTCCGGCCTACATGTCGCCGGAGCAGGTTTCGGGCCGTCCGCTCGACCACCGCTCCGACATCTTTTCCTTCGGCGTGATGCTGCATGAGATGGCAACCGGGCGCCGTCCGTTCGAAGGCAACTCATCGGCGGAACTGATTTCGTCGATCCTGCGCGACAGTCCACCCTCCGTCACCGACGTCCGTCCGGAATTGTCTTCCGACATCGCACGTGTTATCCGCCGCTGCCTGGAGAAAGAGCCGCGCCATCGGGTGCAGACTGCCCGTGACGTCAGCAACGAGTTCCGGGATCTGGCGCGAACCGTCACGCGCCCCACGCCAGTTTCTACAGCAATCGTGCGCGCCACGGTCGCTGCCGACTCTGGCGCGGCCCGTGCCGAGGAAGGCTTCTGGGTAGCTGTGCTGCCGTTCAAATACACGGGCAGCAATCAGGATCTCAAGGCGTTAGCGGAAGGCTTGTCCGAGGAAGTGGTCACCGGGCTGCATCGTTTCTCTTATCTGCGCGTCATTGCACGTGGCTCGACGGTGAAGTTCTCTGGCGAGACCGGAGATATTCGCGCCATCGGCCGAGAACTTGGCGCGCGCTATGTCATGGAAGGAAGTTTGCGGCAGGCGGGAGCCAAGCTGCGCCTTGCCGTGCAACTCGTGGACACAGTCTCCGGCGCCCATCTCTGGGCCGAGAACTACGAACGGAACTTCAGTCCCGAAGCAGTCTTTGAGATTCAGGACGACCTGGTTCCGCGCATCGTGTCCACCGTCGCCGATGGATTTGGTGTCCTGTCGTACAGCATGAGCGACGTCGTCCGGAGTAAGCCTCCTGACCAGCTGAGCCCCTATGAAGCGCTGCTGCGCAGCCTCGGTTACGGATATCGGATTAGCCCGGAAGAACACGCCATGGCGCGGACTTGTTTGGAGCGCGCCGTCCAACAGGCGCCGGGCTACGCGGATGGCTGGGCGATGCTGTCGTCGCTCTATGCGGACGAGTACGGCTTTGGCTTCAACCCGCAGCCGGATCCTCTCGGGCGCGCGCTGCAAGCCGCACGGCGAGCCGTTGACGCCGCGCCTTCGAATTCATTTGCCCAACATGCCTTGGCTAAGACTCTGTTCTTCCGCAAGGAATTTCAGGCGTTCCGATCGGCGGCAGAGCAGGCCACCGCGTTAAACCCCATGGATGGGGCCAAACTAGCCGGTGTGGGCAGCCTGCTGGCCTACGCGGGCGACTGGGAGCAAGGTTGCGCGGCGATGGAGCGGGCCATGCAGCTCAATCCGCGCCACCCCTCGTGGTACTGGTTCCCGGCCGTGTGGAATGCGTACCGCAAAGGCGACTACCGCGGCGCACTGAACATCGCGCTCAAGATCAATCTGCCTGGCTTTTTTGCGACCTACGAAGCACTGACTGCTATCTACGGCCAGCTCGGCGAACGCGAGGCAGGCAGCCAGGCTCTCAGCGAGATGCTGAGGTTGATACCCAATTTCGGAGCGATCGCGTATGCCCTGAAGTCGAAGTGGTTCGCTCCCGAAATGCTGGAGCATGTGCTCGATGGCATGCGCAAAGCCGGACTTGAGATTGTAGATGCCGCTCCTGCGCCCGCGCCGTTGTCCGGTGCAATTCCGGCGCGAACCGCTTCGGGAGAATCCCGCGCCAGCGAGGGTTTCTGGGTCGCGGTGTTGCCGTTCAAATTCACCGGAAGCAGCGCAGATCTGAAGTCTCTCGCCGAAGGATTAACGGATGAAATCATCACCGGTCTTTCGCGCTTTTCCTACCTGCGAGTGATTGCGCGGGGATCGACGGCGAAGTATTCGAGCGAGTCGGGAGATGTCCGCGCCATCGGCAAAGAACTTGGCGCGCGCTACGTGACGGAAGGCAGCCTGCGCCAGGCAGGCAGCAAGCTGCGGGTGACCGTGCAACTGGCCGACACGGTCTCCGGAACGCATCTCTGGTCGGAAACCTATGAGTGCGCCTTCACGCCCGACGCAATCTTCGATTTGCAGGACGATCTTGTTCCTCGCATCGTCGCCACGGTCGCCGATCAGTACGGTGTTCTCCCGCGCAGCATGAGCGAAGTGCTGCGCAGCAAGAGCGAAGATGCGCTGACGCCGCATGAGGCGGTGCTCCGCACCTTCAGTTACTTCGGGCGCATCGGGGCCGAGGAACATGCTGTCGTGCGGCGCATTCTGGAGCGCGCCGTTCGCGAAGCTCCGGACCATGCCGACTGTTGGGCGATGCTGTCGATGGCCTATCGCGGTGAGTTTGCGCAGGGATACAATGCCCGGCCCAATTCGCTGGATCGAGCACTGGCAGCCGCACAGCGCGCCGTCGATCTCGCGCCTACTAACGGGCTCTGCTATTACGCGCTCGCGACGGTGCACTACTTCCGCAAAGAGATCGACGCCTTCCGTGCAACCGCAGAACGGAGCCTCACACTGAATCCCATGGATGGATCTGCCGTCGCTTATCTGGGCATGTTGATCGCTACAACCGGCGAATGGGACCGGGGTTGCGCGATGGTGGAATCCGCCATGAAGCTCAATCCCAACTGTCCGAGCGTGTTCCAGATCGCAATGTGGGCGAATGCGTATCGCCAGGGCAAGTACGAGGACTCGCTCGAGGCAATCGTCCGCGCGAACTTACCCGGATATTTCCATGCGCATGCCGCCCGTGCAGCAACCCTGGGCAAGCTTGGCCGAAGAGAGGAGGCGCAGAAAGCGCTGCAGGAGTTGCTGGCGCTGCGTCCCGATTTCGCCGCGGTGGCGCGGCAGGAGTATGCCAAGTGGTACGAAGCCGAGCATATCGAGCAGGTGATCGACGGCCTGCGCAAAGCGGGAATGGAGTTTCCGGAAGATCAGAAGCAGGCTTCCGCCGGCACATAACCCGGCAAGCGTGCATGCGTCACTGAATTGGCTCGTCCGCGGTGCTACACTTCACCCGTGGTTAAGGCAATGCCGGAATACGCTGCCAGCAAAGAGGACGATCCTGTCGAACGAGGCACGCTCTATCTGGTGGGCACGCCGATTGGAAATCTGGACGACATCACTCTGCGCGCCCTGCGTGTGCTGAATGAAGTTGACTTGATCGCGTGCGAGGACACGCGACAGACGGCCAAGCTGCTGAATCACTACGCCATTCAGAAAACCACGCTCAGCTATCACGAGCACAATGAGCTGACGCGCGCGGCCGAACTGATCGTTCACCTGGAACGCGGCGACAACGTAGCCGTGGTCAGCGATGCCGGCATGCCGGGCGTCAGCGATCCGGGATATCGCCTGGTCGCGCTCGCCATTCGCCATCACATTCGCGTGGTGCCGATTCCCGGCGCTTCGGCGTTTCTCTCGGCATTGGTGGCGAGTGGTTTGCCGACCGACTCATTCCGCTTCGGCGGATTCCTGCCTCCAAAATCGGGAGCCAGGAGAACGGCGATCGAGGCGGTTCTCAATTCTCCCCGGACACAGATCTTCTATGAAGCGCCGCACCGGATTGTGGAGAGCCTTCGCGATATCGTTGAAGTGCTCGGAGCCGACCGTCACGTGGTCATCGCCCGCGAGGTCACCAAGCTGCATGAGGAGTTCCTGCGCGGACGCGCCGACGAGGTTCTGGCGCAACTGGAGAAGCGCGGCGAGGTCAAGGGCGAGATCACGCTGCTGATCGGCAAAGCCGACGAGGTTCCGCATGTCCCGGATTCCATCAAGTCCGTCGCCCAGCGAGTAAAGGAACTGGTGAAGGCGGAAAAGCTGGACGAGAAGGCTGCGCTGAAGCAGGCGGCCAAAGAATTCGGCTTGTCGAAAAGCGAAGCCTATCGCGAGTTGCAGAGAAGTAAGGCCTGACGCCCATCCCATTTGACAATCGCGCCACCCCTGCTCAACAATAGCGGGCAAGTTGGAAGTGGTTGGACCGCAACCACCTGCACTTAGTTTGGAGACCGGCACTCCGACCCGAGAACGTCCAAGGATAAACCTATGGCCCGGATCCTTTGCGTGGACGACGAACCGAATATTGTCTCGCTGAAGTGTGCCATTTTGCAGGCCGCCGGACACCAGGTCACGCCATCGACGTCGGCGCGCGACGCCATCGAGAAGATTGAGCAGAACACTTACGACGCGGTGGTCACCGACTGGCGCCTGGGCGATGCCAACGGCCGCGCCATCGTGCAGGCCGCCAAAACGCACTCCACGATGCCGGTGGTGGTGGTCTCCGGATATGTAGCGGAGGCCTTTCAGGCAGCCGAGCCACTCGCCGATCTTTATCTGGAGAAGCCGGTGAATCCCGAAGAGCTGGTGACGATTGTTAATGAATTATTAAAGACCAGCGATCACGCCGCCACGTAAACACGTTCCATCCCTCCTCCTCTGAACGGATCCCGGAAAAAGTCGGATCGCAGTCCCTCGCGGGCTGAAGCCCGTTCGGGATGCTGCATGGTAGGAAGGTTTGGACTCCCGAACCCAGGTTAGCCCAAACGAAGGGCGAACCTGGGGCACAAACCCTATCCAAGAAGTTTGGGCTTGGATCACTGCACACTGTGCAAGTACCCAAGCCCTTCGCTCTCTCGCTAATCCGGTTCGAAATGCTGAAAGTCGACGTCTAGTGAATTGTCGCCGGGCGCCCATTCATTTCCATGCGACCTTTGACCGCGGCAACTGCCGGTTGCGGACGCAATGGTGTCAGCGGAACCGATGCCGTCGCCTGCGCCAGGATCCTGTGATGCACCACAAACAGCGCGAGTTCCAGCCGATCGGAGACGCCGATCTTGTCGAAGATGTTGCGCAACGCGTTCTTGACGACCTGCTCGGTGGTGTAGAGCTGAGCCGCGATCTCGCGGTTCTTGTAGCCCTGCACGATGGAGGCGATGATTCGCAGCTCGCGATCGGAGAGCCGGTTGCGCACGCGCATGCCAACCAGATCCTCGTTGACCTCGACTTCGGACGAGTTCGGCCCTTGCAGAAAGGCCTGCCCCTGTGCCAACCGCCTCACCGCTTCCACAACAATGTTGCCGCTGGCGGAGCGGTAGATGACTCCCTGCACGCCCATGCGCATGAAGTCGGAGGCGTTCTCGTTGTTGTCGCAGATGGCGAGCACGGCAATCTGCCGGCGTTGTGCCACCTCCTGAACTTCGGAGAGCAGGTTAATGAAGCCCGTCGACAGGATCACTACCTGGGGCCGAAGCTTGTCGAGGGCATTGAGGATTGCCTCAGGGGTAAGCGGCTGGCCAACGATCCGGAGATCTTCTTCGACGGCCAGAACTTTTGCGACACCAGCACGAAAGATCGCCTGGTGATCAGCGATAATCACGTTGATCATGGTTAGGTTAGGAGCCTTCCCTGAGCGGCGCAGTCAGTTACTGCTCAAGTGGCCGAGCCGTAACTGATCAGGCGGCACTAACGTTCTTACCACGGGTTACGTAGAACCAAGACGGTGTTATACCACGTACAGAGAAAGATGGAATAGCTCTTAGGTGGAAGTAGTGATTCTGGGGCTACCTGCCGCGGGGTGCCCCCAAGTCTCGCGCTTTTCGAGACCTGGGAAACGAGTAGGAGCCTTGTTCAGACTCTGAAGCTTGTAGTGCGAGCTGTCAACGACGGGTGAACATTCGGCAACGCCGTATCCGCTGATTAGCGCTATTCCGGCAGCAACCGCGACAAATCTCCACCAAATGGATTCGGGATCTCAGATCACCCAGGCGGCGAGGCAGGCGTCGAACCTCACTCACGGCGGTTCCAACGCTGCGGCCGACCGCTTCGGCGGAGCGATTCCAGCCTGGATTGCTCGCGGGAGCGCCAGTGGCGGGTAGCTCCGGCACCGGTTCTGGTATGTTCGCGGCTACTGCCGCATCTTCGGTCGCGGTGACGTTCGTAGAAGTCTCTGATGTTTCCGCATTGGTGCGCCAAACCTCAACCATTGATCCTCCCTTGCCGACCCGGCGGCCAGGCCAGTAACTAGGATGTAGGCCCTGGGTGCGGTGTTTGAAGGGTTGGCAGCGTAAGGTGATTTTTTTGTGGAGGGTTGGTGAGAGGGTAGCCAGTTTCAACGTGCGATTTCGCAAAGCGGCCCGCGTCGAACCTAATCCTCCAAATTTTCGTTAACGCTCCAGTTTCCTTTCGCCGCAGCCGCTCGTCATCCGTCCCTACCTGCCGTATCATCGAATCAAAGCTTGGCAACGACGTTCACATCCTCCCGCATTGAAACCCGGCCCAACTGGGCGGAAGTTTCGCTCTCCGCGTTGAAGCACAATTTTCGCGTCGTGCAGCAGCATGTCGGCGCCGACGTCACCATCTGCGCGGTCGTCAAATGCAATGCCTACGGACATGGCGTGGAAGAATGCGCGCCCGCACTGGAGCAAGCGGGCGCGAAGTGGTTCGGCGTCACCTCCACGGATGAAGGCATCGTGCTGCGCGAGGTCGGAGTCTCCGGACGAATCCTCATTATGTGCGGGCTCTATCCCGGCGAGGAAGAAGAAGCGCTGCGCAATTCGCTGACGCCCGCGGTCTTTCGACTGGAGCAGGCGCAAGATCTGGCGCGGGCGGCTGCGCGGCTCGGCCTGACCCAACGATCCGCGATTCATCTCAAGATCGACACCGGCATGTCGCGCCTGGGATTGCCGCTGGCGGAACTGGAGTCATTTGCCGAAGGCGTGAAGCGCCTGCCGGAGATTGAACTGGAGGGCGTGTTCAGTCATCTCGCGTCATCCGAAGTTCTGGACGACGAGCACACCGCGCATCAGATCTCGACCTACGAGGCTGCTCTTCGCACGCTCGCTAATCATGGACTGCATCCGTCGTTGCGGCATCTCGCCAACAGCGGCGGAGTCGAAGGACGGCCGAACACGTGGCACAACTTCGTGCGCCCCGGCTTGCTGCTCTATGGATATGAGTACGGACTGTCGCGACATGACGGCGAGCCGGTAAACGATGTGCCGCATCTTCCGCTCAAACCTGTGCTCTCTTGGAAGACCCATGTGCTGGGACTGCGCGATGTTCCCGCCGGTCAGCCGCTGGGATACGGCGGCGCTTACGTAACTCCGGCCCCCGCGCGCATTGCCGCGGTATCGGTCGGATATGGAGACGGGCTGTCGCGCAAGGTGTCGGTGCGCAACGGACACGATCCCGCCCTCTGCCACATTCATCCCTCCGTCGGCCACGGCGAAGTCTTGATACGCGGGCAGCGTGCTCCTATCGTAGGGCGCGTCTCGATGGACCTGACCTTGATCGATGTGACCCACGTCTCCGGCGCCACGATTGGCGATGAAGTTGTGCTGATCGGCCGGAGCGGCAACCAGCAGATTACCGCCTGGGATCTGGCACGCAGCTCCGACACCGTGGTTTATGAGACGCTGTGCAATCTCTCCAAACGCGTCCCGCGCCGCCACGCGGAATAGAAGCAGCAACTAGCGATTAGCAATTAGAAACTAGCGATTAGCGATCAGCGCGAAACGCCGATGCTGGCGTGGGGAAGCAAAGACCTCTATCGAGTTCAATTAAATCAACTTACAGCTGGTCCAGGAATCCAGGGGCAGCTTGTGTTTGCAGATTTTCTTACTTTACTTACTTTTGACTGAAGTAAGACTTTCTTACTTCAGTACGTTTTCTTACTAGTAAGAAAATCGGCGGAACGGCGGCGGGAAGTTCGCTTCCAGAGATTACCGGCAGGTTACCTGCCCTTCAGCGCGCCTATACGTGGGGGATAAACGGCACCTTACTACAGCCTGGGTGCCATACCATAAAGGCCGTTCTGGGTGATTGCATTTACAGGCTCTTCACATCACAATTTTGTACCACGTTGTAGATAGCCGCTCCCAAGGTTCCCTTGCTTGCTCCTGCGAGCCCAGGCTCGCAATCGCTAACGCCGCCACTGTCGCGAAAGGAGCGAACATGCCACTTCAGCGAGGATGGGTGATCGTGCAATTTTCAAAAGATCTACTGGTCAAACTGCGACTCCGACATTTCCGTAAGTCGGAGGAAGGACAGGCTCTGGTATTGGCCGGCTTGGCCTTGCTCGTCCTGATGATGATGGCTGGCCTGGGTGTGGACGTCGCTTATTTGCGATATCAGAAGCAGCAGATGCAAAAGGCGGCCGACGCGGGCGCGCTGGCTGCAGCTTCTGCCCTCATCTATCAGGGCGACTATGTCAATGCGGCAAAGAACGACACCACCGCCAATGGATTCAGCCCGAACCAGACTGTGATTGGTGGCCTGTGTACGTATTCGGGCACAGAAATTTGCGTGGCCGTGAATAGTCCTCCGGTGACTCCCGGCGATCCGTTCCAGGGAGTAGCCGGGTACGTGGAGGTGATCGTCGCTCAGGCGCGGCCGACGTTCTTCATTCCGGTTGTCGGCATCTCGACGCTCAACGTTAGCAGCCGCGCGGTGGCTACTAGCGCGTCGAACGGATCGGGTTGCCTTTTTGCCCTGGATCCGAATGATGACGCAAACACGTTGGTGATCGACAGCGGCGTCCACGTTGGATCTCCTTCTTGTGCAATGTACGTCGAGTCGAGCAATGCAAGTGCGCTGGTTGAGAATGGCACAAGCGGCGCCATTGCCAGTTACATTGGTGTCGTCGGGACCGGTGCCGTAGGTTCGCAATTCGGGTGCGAATGGAACGCTCCAGGCGCACCCTGCCCGCAGACGGTGATGGCGCAGTTCCAGGATCCGCTGGCCAATGTGCCGGCGCCGACACCTGCGTCCGGCTGTGCGCATTCAACGACCATTAATGGGGTTGTCAACTATCCCGCCGGGACCTATTGCAGCCCGGGAATTTCCGTTCCCTCCGGCACAACCGCAACGTTCGGCCCAGGTCTTATTACTGTCGAGGGCACCTTCAATGTGTCAGGAACCAATACGAGCCTGACCAGCAATCCCGGTGGAGTACTTTTCTACCTCACTACTGGCACCACCGGTTACGGGGGTCTTAACATCGCCGCAGGCGCGAATATCGCCCTGAACCCCCAGACCACCGGCGCGCAGGCTGGAATCCTCTTCTTCCAGGACCGTGGGATATTGCCGGGCGGCGCGCCGAGTTTCTTTAATGGCAATGGTTCAGGTTCGGGGCAAACCAACTACAGCGGCGTTTTCTACTTCCTGACGACCAAGTTGTCTTATGCGGGGAGAGTGAACCCCTCATTGGCTAACTCCGTCATCCTGGATGCCTACAAAATCGAGTTCACCGGCAATGCACAGATTAACAGCGCTGTGCTGCCCGATAATTTGTCGCCTCTCAGCACCGCGATCCTGGTTGAATAGCAAAAGTTGAATAGCAAAAGGAGTGGATGGATGGAAGGGCTAACCGTAGGAAGCAACCAGGCGCAGGTAGAACGCCGGTCGCCGGCGCCGAAGCCCAGGGTGAACGAGGCCGGTCAGGCATTGTTGGAGTTGGCGTTACTGCTCCCCATCCTGTGTCTGCTGGTGGTAGGGATAACCGACCTCGGCCGCGCCGCCTCCGTCACCATCGCGGTGAACAATGCGGCCACGGCGGGCGTTGAGTATGGGTCGCAGACCGGAACTACCGCGTCGGACACCAACGGTATGGAGACCGCTGCCACCAACGACACTAAGTTCAATGGTATTCCCGCCGGCATGACCGCCGCAGCTACCCATGGCTGCGTTTGCGACACGGGGGATGGAGCCTCGTGCAACCCCATGCCGGCACCGGGCACCTGCTCAACCATTTTGACTGCCTGCCCCACGGGTCAGATAGTTGAGTGCGTCCAGGTGGTCACGCAGATACAAAGCTATGATTCCCTCCTCAACTTTCCCGGAGTGCCTATGTCCTACCAAGCCAACGGACAGGCGGTGATGCGCGTACGTCATTAGTCTCCACGCAATGGGCAGGATTCGGCACCGACTCGGGAGCAAGGCGTAACCTGGCTAGCGCGACCCATCGTTGTTCCTCAGGCCATGGCTGCGCATGAATTTCGTCACGTCCTGAATGTCTTGCGGAGTGGTGAAAGAATTCTCCTGCATAAGCTGCAGCGCGAGACTGCACTCCTGTTCCGCCAAGGCTTGCTGTCCGAGAGTTGCGTGAGCATAGCACAGCACTGCGTGCGCCCGGCCATTCCTGGGATCGAAGGCCACCACATCCGTCGCCTCGCTGATAGCAAATTGCGGATCGCGCGGTCCCTTCGAAGTTGCCAGCTTCAGGCGTTGCGCCGCCACGATAGGTGTCATGTCAAAGCTTCCATCGTAAACAAACAGTGCGCTACCACCCAGCTTGGCCTTGGGCTGCATGCCCTCGAACATCGCCGCACTTCTCGCTCCGTAGGGATTCATGACGCCTTGCACCAGCATGCTGCTGACGATCAGCGTGCCGTCAAAGTGCAACGGTGGAGTGCTGACGTAGATGTCATCGCAAGGAATGCCGTAGTCGCCGGCGGTTTCGTCGAAGGGCTGGATCAACCAACAATGAGCGGGTTTGTTCTGTGCGACATAATCGCGAGCCATCTTAAGCGCTTGACCCATGTCGGTATTGGCGTCCGAAAGGTATCTATAAGTATTGGCCGGTCCGCCCCATAACTCATTCGCGTAGCTCACATAGTTCGGGAATGCACGCAGCGAGGAAACCGCATGGAAAATAAGTACGGCTGCCAATGCGATTCTCGCCCAATACCGCTCGCGCGCAAAGCTCCAGGCGCCCGCTGCCCCAAAAATGAGCAAGAACGGCAAAAGCGGCAAGACGTGTCGAATGCCGATGTCGAGGCTGCTGCGCATCATGTTTGCCAGCAAAATCGCCGCCGGAATAAGAAGAAACGCCGCCTCGCGTTTGTGCTTTCGCCAGAATGGTACTGCAAACGCCGAGATCACCCACAAAAGCAACGTAGTCAAGGTGAGCTTAATGAGTGCCGCTACCGGGAAGTAAAACCAGCGTCCGTTAGGGTAGGTTCGGCCGAGCAAGAAGCTTCGTCCGCCGACTTCCAGTTCAACGGAAATATCTTGCCACCCAATGAGGTAAGCCTGTGGCAGCACTCGCCAGCGTTCCATGGCCGGGACGATTTTCGTGGCGAGCTCGCCATGAACCGTCCCGAGTAATGCCGGCCTCCATGGCGTAGCGTGATTTGGTCGCGCATCGTATCGGAAGGTGTAAGCTCCCCAGAGCAGCGTGAAGGCTATGATCATCGCGGGCACCAAGGCGACCAGATTTCGCAATGCCTTCCGCATCGGCTGCGGCCCGGTGAGGAACGCGTCGGCGACAGCCAGCGCGGGAAGAATTACAACCAGCAGCATCGTCTGATGCTTCAGACACAACGCAAATCCCGTCGCCAGCCCCACCAGGGCGAGCCGGCCGTAACTGGGCGCCGATAGGTAGCCATAAAAAGCGTAAACTGCGAGCACAAAACCGAGCGCTGCAGGAACGTCGGTCAGGACCAGGCTGCCGTTTGCCAGGATATTTGGCTCGAAGGCAAGCAATACCGCCGAAATAATAGCCACCGTCAGGCCGAACATTCTGCGGGCAAAGAACCACATCGCGACGAGCAGGCCAATGGTGAAAGTTGATGCGGCCATCCTGCCCGCCATCAGCACATACTCGGGATTGGCGAACACGAAGTCATGGCCCGCCTGAAAGTCGATCAGCTTGCTATTCGGCATGCCACAGGGCGACGAAATGGGGTCGACGATGTCCATCCCCAGCAGGGGCAGGGCGGCAACCATGTTCGCTAAGGGAGGGTGCTCAAGGTTCCACCCGAAGTCCCGGCACTGGAGATAAAGATAGCCGGAGTAAAAGTGGTGGGCTTCGTCGGAAGTGATGGACAGCTGGCGAATGCTGGTCCACATCTGCGCCAGCATTACGAGAGCAAGCGCCGCCAGGACAAGATAGGGCAACAGCCAGCGGGTTCGGGCCTTCAGGTCTTCTTCTCCGGCAAGATTCGAACCCTGCGAGCTGCACGGCATCATCTGTTGCTCAGCACTAGGGCCCGAGATGGCATCGGTTTGGTTAGTGAACTGGGTTGCACGGGCTCTACGACTCGATCCATGCTCCTTTCGAAAAAACCATCCCCATAATTTGGGTTTCGGTACGAAACGGTTTTCTGCAGACTTAACGGGAGTATCGTTTTTACCAGCGCGGGACGCGGCCGGTCAAACAATGCCGGGGCGCGTAAATGAGAAGACGGAACTGTACTCGGGTCCGAAACGTAGCAGATCCCACTGGCAGTTCTGGAACTTCCAACCAGAATACGCCCAACTAGAGGCCGACGCGGGCGAGCGCGACCGACCAGCCGTCACGGCGTGATCTCATAGACTATGCCGTAGTTGTGCTCGCCGCCCCCCTCGGTCGTGCCCCACAGATTGCCGTTGGCGTCCATCACCATTCCCTCATAAGGACTATCTCCCTGATTGCCGCCGCTAAAGGTATGTAGCAGCGTGTAGGTCCACGAGCCGTCCACCAGTGACATCTTGAAAGCCTCGCCATCGTCGCCCCGACCGCTGATCCTCGCCCCATACAGGTTTCCGGCAGCGTCGAAGTTGAGATTGGTGCCGACCAGGTTCCCGCCATCATGGATGATGTTGAGGTTCCAGCTTCCGCCCGATAGCGTCATCTCAAAGATGCTGCCGTCACCGTTGGGGCCCTCGATGTCGGCGCTGCCATAGAGATTGCCCGCGCTGTCAAACACTACGCCCGCCTCGGAGCTAAAGCCTTCGTTCATGCCATCGAAGGTGTGGATGACCGACTCCGTCCAGCCGCCATCGGATGGCGACAACTCAAAGATCCCCGTCTCCATCGAGCCGTAGAGGTTGCCGGCATGGTCGAAGACCACCCCGCCGAGCGGGAAGAATCCATCGCTGCCGCCTTGGAAGGTGTACAGCGTCGTCTCCGTCCACGTGCCGCCAGACTTGGTCAGCTTGTAGACCGAGCCGAGGCTGACGTTGCTGCCGCTGGTGGTGCCATAGATGGAGCCGGCGCTGTCGAAGATCAGATCACCGTACTCCGGAACAGCGCCGTCTGCGCCATTGGTGAAGCGGTACAGAACTGTTTCCGTCCAGAGACACAAGCTGGTCTTACAGGCACTGGCGGGAGGCGCCAGCCGGAAAACCGTTCCGCAGCCATGCGACTCGCAACCGCTGCCGCCGCCCATGCTGGTGGTGCCGTAGAGTGCGCCGTCGGGCCCGAACACCACGCGCGACGCCGGATTCGCGCCGTCATCTCCACCTTGAAATTCATAGAGAACCGTCGGCATCCAGACGCCGTTACGGTTCGTCAGCTTGTACACCGTGCCATAGCCAAGGCCATAGAAGTAGGCGGTGCCGTAGATGTTTCCATTCCTGTCAAGGGTCACGCCGGCGTTGGGCTGCGCGCCAATGGAGTTCTGGTTAAAGCTGTAGATCACATTGAAGGTCTGAGCACCGGCCGCCGGGACGGCGACGAGCGCTGCCAGGAGTATGGTCAGCACTGCCGCAAGAGTGCGATTTTGCAAGCCGGAGCCGAAAGCTGGTCTATTGGCCATCGAAATAACTCCTTAACGGTTAATCGCGGAAGCCGACCTGGAGCGATGTTTAAGGCTGCAGGAGAAAGGTCAGGCTTCCGCTGCGTGGCGCGAAGCTACTTTCGCGCACCCATCCAAAAAAGTCACCTTAATTTCAAATTACGGTGTAAGTCATTCAAAGGTGGAAGCTTATCAGCCTGGACTTGTGGAACGCTCAATGGCAATGCGGCGCCCGACACAGGACGGATATAAAGTAACGGCCCTTGGCCGGACCTGTCATCCTGCCTCTTCAGCGCCACCGCGATCTGCGGAGACGGCAGCGGGTTTGTGCTGGATCAGTCCGGCGATCGCAATCAGAGCCAGCATGGTTGCACTCATGAGAAATACCACTCGGATACCGAACCACACTGCGAGATGCCCCGACAACAGCAGTCCCAGCGTTTGCGCCAGAGAAAATACCGACATGTAACTGGAGCTGACCCGTCCCAGCATGTCCGGTGGCGTTTCCTGCTGGATGAGCGTTTGCGCCGCGACCACCACGAAGCTGATCCCGAAGCCCATGATGAACGTGGTTGCTACCGCCGCCGAAATCGCCCCGAAGATCCCCAACAAGGACACGCCCACAGAGGCGATCGCCAGCCCCGACAGCACCACGCTCTTGTTAGATCGCCCGCGGCTGAAGCGCTTCACCACGGTTGTGCCTACGATCAGTCCCACTCCTACCGCCGAGCTCACTATGCCGTAGAGGAAAACTCCGGAGTGCAGGATGTCGCGCACGTAGATGGAAAACAGCGGGGAGATGCAACTCATCACGAACATGGCGCTGACCATCGAGGTGATCACAAAAGCCAGCGAGGGATGCTTGAAGATGAAGCGGTTGCCGCTGGCCAGCTGCTCCAGAAAGCCCTTCACCGTCGTACTGCCCGGTGCAGGTTCGCGCCGGATCATCAGCGTACTGATCATGGCAGCCGAGAAAAAGAAGCTGAAGGCGTCAAGGTAGAAGCACGCCTTCTCGGTCAACCAGGCCACCAGCGCACCGGCTACAACCGGCGAGAGCAGACGCACGGTGTAGAACGCTTGCGACATCAGGGCATTGGCCGACAGCAGCTTTTCCCGAGCCACCAGCGTGCGCAGCGCGACCGACTGGGCCGGCGCGAAGAAGCTGGAGACCATGCTCAGAGCAATGAAAACGGCGCACAACTCCCGCAGGTCCGTGACCCACGGCAATAGCAAGACCAGCGCGCCACGAATTAGGTCGCTGGAGATCATCACCTGCTTCACCCGCCAGCGGTCGACAAAGACGCCGGCAATCGGGCTGACAATCGCCAGCGGCAGCATGTAGGAGATCAACAGGTAGGTAACTTGCGCCGCCGTGCCGTGCCAGCGGAAGGTGATCAGGCTGATGACGCCGAAGATCGCCAGAAAGTCGCCAAATACGGAGACGAACTGCGCCAGCCAAAGCGTTCGAAAGTCGCGCTGGGCAAAGACCCCGCGGGTGTCGGGTTTTATCGATCCGGGGCTTGCCATGGGTGCGACGGTTTAGCTGAATTGCAGCAACGACGGTACGAGCAGTATAAGGCAGGCTGGGGTGCGGGCTACTATGACACCGGGGTTGCTGGAACGAATGATGAGTTCTAGCCACTGACAACTGACAACCGACAACTGCTTTACTCGTCCATCTCGTACGCCTTCTTCATCCACTTCTTTGCCTCGTCGTCGAACTCCTCGATGGACGTGATTTCGATGCGGTGCGTGATGCGGTCTTTCTTCGCGAACCCGCCGGTATTGATCAGCCGCTTCGGCGTCTTCGTGTCCTTCAGCGCCAGGCCAAGATCGATGCGCGTGCGCGTGGTCGGTTTGATCTGCGCGATCACGTGATTGCGATAGATGGGAACGATGGTCGAACAGGGAGAAACGCCAATATCCTCGCCCAGCGTCTTGGCGTAAATCAGGATCGCGTCATAGATCGTCCGCAGATGCTCCTTCGGCCCGGCATACATCTTGTCGACGAAATCTTCCGCGTGCCTCAGATACTGACTGGCATCTTCGAAGGCGTCGCTCTTGCCCGCGGACTTGCCGGCAATCCACGACGCATAGTTCGTACCCAGTCCATGTTCCTTCTTCAGCCACGCGGCGCGTTCTTTCTCGGCGGCGGGACCGTGCTGGTTCACGTGCCGCACCCACTCGTCAATCGAGCGGCCAGTCTTCTCTTTCATTCCCTTGATGATCGAATCTGCCATCCGCACGCTGGGATGCAGATCGTACTTCCATCGCTTATGCGGGCCGGGTATTGCCATGGTCTTCTCCTTTTCGACAGAGTGTATCGTGCCATCGGACGAAACCGCCCGTCGCACGGGATTGACGGATTACTTCTTCGAGCCGGGTGCCCCACTCGTTCGCGGTGTTCGAATGATTGGGAACAACGCGCCTGCTCACTGCAAGCCTTTCAGGAAATCACGGATCTGCCCGACCAGCGCCTGCTGTGCCACTTGAAACATGCCGTTGTGATCGGGGCCTGTAACGATGTAGAGGCGCTTCGGCTCGTTGGCTTTCTCCATCAGCGCTTGCGCCATGGAGGCAGGCGTCAGTGTGTCGTGGTCACCCACGGCGATGAACAGCGGCACATGGACGTCGCCGATTTTGGAGAGGTTGTCGAAGGGATTGCGCGCGAGCAGCGCCATCGGCAGTATGCGCAGGTACCAGACGCTGTTGGCGATAGCGTTGGTGCTGGTGAACGGGCTGATCAGAATCAGGCCACCGGCATCCGGATTTTCTTTTGCCAGCTCGGTAGCTACGCCGGTTCCGATCGAGCGTCCGGCGATGATGATGTTGTGGATCGGAATCCTGCGTTCCTGGGTTAGGTAGTTCAAGGCGGCGCGAGCATCTTCGTAAACTCGCTTCTCATTCGCGGTGCCGGGACTGCTGGTGCCGTAACCGCGATAGTCAACCATCATCAGGTTCACCCCGGTGTTGTGGAGCGGAACGACCTCGCCGCGCAACGGGTCGGCAGTTTGCTCGATACAGTATCCGTTGCCGTGGAAGTAGAGCAGAACCTTGTCGGAAGTCGTGGCGGCAGGGATATACCAGGCGTGAATCTGTCCCGCGTGATCGACTGGGATATGAAGATCCTCGAAGGCGAGGTTCACATCGGCGGGCGTGTGTGCCGCGAACTGCTTGGGCGCGGGGAAGACTAACGGATCCTGTGCGAAGTAGAACAGCAAGCACAGGCCAACGTAGACGAGAACGATAATCCGCAGCAATGCGACGGCGATTCCGCGGCCGAGACTACGCGGCTTCGACGGAGCGACGCTGGGAGTGGCCATGAGAGCGTATCGTACAGCAACGCGACTTTAAACGGCGGGAACGTAAACGTCCTCCGCCGATCGCGCAAGTTCAATCGCTCACTCGCCTGCCGGCTGGATGTTTTGGTTGAGATGGAAGACGTTTTCCGGATCCCATTTGGCCTTGGCCTGCGCCAGCCTTGCATAATTCGCGCCGAAGGGGCCCGCCACATCAGCCGCGTCATCCTGATCCATGTAATTTACGTACCGCGCTCCCGCGGAAAACGGCTCCAACCGCGCAAAGCCCTGGCGCGCCCACGCAATGTTCTCGTCCCTGGCTGCCGCATCTTGCCATTGCGCAAGGATCAGAAAATTGTGGCCCTCGCGGCGATGGTGAAAGGCTGTGTCGGCCTGCGGCACGCGAGCCAGCGCCCCATGCCAGTGCTCCAGGAAGATGCCGCTGTATTTCGAAGGACAATGTTCAACCATGTCGATGGTTATGTTGATAACGTCGTCGTCCAGGGTAGCGAGGAAGTTGGATTTCCAGTAGTACTGCGAGCCCTTGGGATAGGCGATGTCGTAAATGCTGTTCAGGTCAGAGTACGTCGTCGGCTGAATCATATCGAACAGCGGCGATCCGAATTCCTTGATGGGACGCAGCAGTCGTTCTCCATCCGTCACGGCCCCGATATACGCAGCCCCAATGATGGCTACCTTCGCGCCGGAACCATCCGGCGCATGACCAACTCCCGCCAGAAAGGTGAGTTCGTCGGGGGCCGACGCGGTGAACTCGCGATACATGCGCATTACCTCGCGTGCCTGGGAAAGCGGCCACGCGATCGCGCCTGCCATAATCGTGGGCCCGACCGGATGAAGCTGATACTCGAAGGATGAGACCACTCCGAAGTTGCCGCCTCCGCCGCGCAGCGCCCAGTAGAGATCGGGATTCTCGGAAGCGCCGGCGCGAACGGTCTTCCCTTCTGCCGTCACGACGGTGGCGGCAACCAGATTGTCCGTAGCCAACCCGTGCTTCCCTGCCAGGTAGCCGTATCCGCCGCCGAGCGTCAATCCGGCGATGCCCGTGGTGGAGATCACTCCGCCCGTGGTGGCAAGGCCATGCTCCTGCGTCGCGCGATTGAACTCGCCCCAGGTCACGCCGCCTTGGGCGACCGCGCACCTGGTCGCGGCATTCACCGTTACCGTCTTCATCAGCGAGAGATCGATCATCAGTCCGCCCTCAACGCTGGCGCGTCCGCTGACGTTGTGACCGCCTCCGCGAACCGCGATCTCCAGGCCGTGTTCGCGCGCGAAGGCGATGCCGGCGGCGATGTCAGCATCGTTGAGACAGCGAGCGATGACTGCCGGGTGCTTGTCGATCAGGCCGTTGTGCAGCGCCCGGACGTTGTCATAGTCCGGATCAGCAGGTTGAAGAACGGTTCCCGCAAAGTTGCTGCGGAGCCTGGCTAAGGCAGAGAGAGCGATTTGAGGGTGTGCCATGGGCTTTGTTGTGATGGAAGCGAAGATTGTACTGCGCCACGAGGTACTACACAATGCGGGTGCCCCAGGTTCGCCCTTCTGTTGGGCTAACCTGGGAGAGATGTGAGCTTGGCCCAGGTTAGCGTCCAAACGAAGGACGCGAACCCTTCGGCAAGCTCAGGGTAGGCTCTGGGGCACCGAAGACTTGGGTCTCGCGGACGGACAACTGACAACCGACAACGTTTTTCATCCCAGCTTGTAGAAGCTCAGCGCCGCGTCGCCCTGATCCAGCCGCCGATATCTCACCAGCGCTCCGAAGCGTGCGTCGGGATCGAACTTCTTCTCGTGCTCGGCGATGACGATGGTCGACGGCTGCAGCAAGCGCGATTGCGACAGGTAGCCGAGGGTGCGCTCGTACTCGCCGCGCATGCGGTACGGCGGGTCGAGAAAGCAGAAGTCGCAGACTACGCCGGTGGCCTCGAGCAATTGCAACGCTTTGGCGATGTCGCGCTCGTGCACTTCGAATCCCTGCGTGATCCCCAGCGCAGCAAGATTGTCGCGCACCAGGCGCGCGTGCTTCTTCGCCGATTCCACGAAGTAGACCTCGCGCGCGCCGCGGCTGAGCGCTTCGATCCCCACCGCGCCCGTTCCCGCGTAGAGATCAAGCCAGACGCTGTCTTCCAAGCTGCGCGCCGCGCCGAGCACATCGAACAAGGTCTCGCGCAGACGATCGCTGGTGGGGCGCAGATCCAGCCCCGGTAACGAGCGCAACGGACGGCTGCGATATTGGCCTGCGATGACGCGCATGGGAAGAAGAAGCGATTAGCAATTAGCGACTAGCAAGACGGTGCCGTGACCGACGAAACGTCGCCACGAACCGCAGAGGCTAAAGCCCACGTCCACGGTGAACCGTTGCGGCACGGCTGAAGCCGTGCCCTGATACAAGGCGACTTGCGAGACACGCTTGAGCTAGTCGCTAGCTGCTAGTTGCTAGTTGCTTCTATAGAATGTATCAAGGAGCAGTCTTCGCGCATGAGAAGTTGGTCGATCCCGGCTGGGCGTTTGTTTGGCGTCGATATCCGCATCCACCTGACCTTTCTGTTTCTGCTGGCGTTTGTCTGGTTTACGCAGTCGGCTACGATGGGCACCAGCGGCGCAGTGCGCGGCCTGGCGCTGGTCGGCATCGTCTTCGGATGCGTCGTATTGCACGAGCTCGGACACGCGCTGGTGGCCCGCGGCAGCGGCGTCACGGTGCGGTCCATCATTCTCCTGCCCATCGGCGGGGTTACGCTGATGGACGACGCCACCCAGCGCAGCAATCCCGCGCGCGAGATCCGCATCTCGGTTGCCGGGCCGCTGGTGAACCTGATCATCGCCGCCGCGTCGGGTGCATTCATCCTTACATTCTTCCCGCAGGCGAAGCTGTGGGCGCATCCCTTTGTTTACGCCGGCAATCTGCCGCGCGCGCTGTTCTGGAGCAACGTCTTTCTCGGCGCGTTCAATCTGCTGCCGGCGTATCCCATGGACGGCGGCCGCATCCTGCGCGCGTTCCTTGCCGAGCGCATGGAGTACGTGCGCGCGACGCGCCTGGCCGTCACCATCGGTCAGGGCTTCGCCATGATCATGATTTTCATTGGGGTGTGGAATCCCTGGTTCATGCTCATTGGCTTCTTCCTGTTCGTAGGGGCTCAGCTTGAGGACCGCTCGGCTGTCTTCCAGTCGGTGCTGGAGAGCGTTCGCATGGAAGACGTGATGTTGACTGGCTTCTCTACGCTCTCGCCTGCCGACACGCTGGAAGATGCGCTGCACAAAGCGGTTCACACCTTGCAGGACGACTTCCCTGTCGTGCGCGGCAGTGACATGGTGGGCGTAATCAACAAGCAGCGCATCATTGAGGCCCTGCGGCGCAGCGGCAATGGATATGTGCAGTCGGCGATGGTGCGCGCGTTTGAGATCGCGCAGCGCTCGGATTCGCTGGCGTCGGCGTTTCGCAAACTCGGCGGGCGCGGGCTCAGCATGATCCCGGTGGTTGATCAAGAACGGCTGGTGGGCATCGTCACCATGCAAAACCTGATGCACAGCATGGCACTGCTGGCGGAGTCGAGACGGCTGCGGAAAGAGCAGGAAAGCGGGTAGAAGAAGCAACAGCGATTAGCAATTAGCGACTAGCTTCCGGACATTGATCTGTTTGAATACAGGCCCTCCGCCTCGCTTACAAAACATAGAAATCCCTGCCAAGGTAGCCAAAACAGCTGTCGGTTCTTGAGCTAGTCGTTCGTTCCCGTCGTGGCGAACGGCTCGTTAGCTAATTGCTAGTTGCTAATTGCTGCTTCTTCGGTTCTTGCCTTCCATCGCCACCGCACGCGGGAACAGGATGTTGTTCTCCAGATGGATGTGCTGGTGGAGATCGGCTTCGAAGGCGGTCAGCGCCTTATACAGTTCAGCGTAGCTGACGCACGCGTCGGCGGGAACCGCGTAGTCCTTAGTGATCGCGCGGAGCTGCTTCAAGGTGTCGCCGGCGCCGTCGTGCTCCTGCATCATCATGCGCACCGGATTGACAACGGTGCCGAACATCGCCGGAGGCGCGGGCTCGCCGGCCACACTCGCTTCTTCCAAGCGAATGACATAGGGAAACAGAACCTGCTCTTCCTTCATCAGGTGAACGCTGAGCTCGCCGGCCAGCGCGCTGAACAGGTTTTGCACCTGCAATAGCTCAGGATGATTCTTGCCATGCACCGACCCGACCTTGGCAGTCAGGGCGTCGATACGAGGGCATTCCTGCCGGACGAAGACGTGATGTGTGCTTGTGATGTGAGCGATCAAGTCGGCGAGGGGCTCGCTTTTCCAATTGCGCTCGGGCCGCGGCTGCGCGGCCGTAAGGCCCTCCTGCAGACGCGAGAGCGCCTGCTCGACGGTGATGCTGGCTTCGGCGCAAGCCTCGCCCAGAGTGCGGCTGCCGCCGCAACAATAATCGATGCCCAGCTTCTCGAATTCACGGGTTGCACCCGGCAGAGCGGCGGCGAGTTCGCCAACGGTTTGGGTAGATTCAATAGACATGCTCAATCTCCTCGGGCGGGGTCGAAATCGCGCCACAACTGCAATGTAGAGCAGGGATGAAGCACGGCATATGACTTCTGTCACGGCAGAAGCAATTAGCAATTAGCGATTAGCAATTAGCCCGGAAGTAAATGCCCCGCCCCAGCCAGAACCAGGCAGGAACGGGGCACCCGGGCTTCTCAATTCGAAATTTCGGAACAAAACTCGAAACTCGAAACTGGAAACTTGCAACTGCTTTACTGCGGCTGCGGGGGGTTCTGCGGTTGCTGGCCCGGCTGTGGCGCCATCTGCGGAACATCCGGACCTCCCGGACCGAGGGGCACGATGTGCGGCGTGGTCAATTGGTTGGGAGCGCTTGCCGGAACCACTCCGGGCACAACCGGCGGATGATTGATCTTGCCTGACTCCGCGTCGGTGAGATCGATCCCAAGCTTGGCCAGCGTATCGGCAGTGGAAAGATCAAGCTGTACTTTGGACTTCTCATAGTTCGTCGCGGCGGCGAGCACATTGGACTCAGCCTGCGTCAGATTGCTGGAAGCCTGCAATACCAGCGTGCCGGTCGAAGCCCCCATGCGCAGCTTCTTCTCCTCGGCGTCCAGAGCCTCGGCGGCGTAGTCGCGCGCGGAAATTGCGGCCTGCAGCGCGACCCAATTCTGGGTCAGCGCAAACTGCGCCTGCCGAACCTGTAACTGGATGGTGTTCTCGGTCTGCAACAGAGCCAATTGCGCCTGGCGATACTCCAGATCGTTACGCACCTGGTCGGCCTGCACCTGGCGGTTGCGCAGTGGGATAGTGAGGTTCACGCCCACCCCTTTATCCGGAGCGGTGCTGTTGAACAGGTTACCGAAGGCGCCGCCATAGCTGGTCGGAAATCCCGGCGGAGCGCAGCTAGTGGGATCCGTGCACAAAGTATTCACTGGGCCGGCCAGTGCCGTGGCTCCGTAGAAAGCGTACAAATCGAGGGTCGGCAACAACTCGTTGCGAAGCGATTTCTTGGTGATGATGTTGTTGGTCAGGGTCAGGCGCGTGGTCGCAATTTCCGGCCGTTGCCGCATGGCTGCGGCAATCAGGTCGTCCACCGAGCCCACCTCGTACTCCGACGTGGTGTTGAGCGTGTCGGTTGGAATCACCGGTGCGACGGCAAGGATCGGGTCGGCCATATTGCGCGTGACTGCGTTCTTCATCAGCAACTGTTCCAGCTGAAGGCTCACTTGCGCGGCAATCAGGTTCTGCCTGGCGGTAGCGACGGCGCTCTGCGACTGCACCACCGTCAGCGGCGCCAGCGTTCCCTGCGTCACCTGCTTCTGATTATCAGAGAGCGTTTTGTTCGCCAGGTCCAGGGCGCGCTGCTGCACCTCGACGTTCTCGTAGGCGTTGACCAAGTCCCAATAAATATTCTCGATCTGCGAGACGGTGGTGATGATCTGGTCGCGGAAGGTGATCTCGGTGATCATCTTGTTATTGCGGGCGATGCGCAGGTAGCGGAGGTTGGGATCGTAGCCAAAACCCTGCAGCAGATGTTGCCGCACCTGAAAGGTGAAGCTCGGCGTCAGCGTGGGATTGAGGGTGTTGAAGATCGAGTTTTGCCAGAGGCGGGTGTTGTTGAAACCGGCGGTTAACAGCGTTCCCGTAGGGAATCCCTGGGTGTAATTGAAATTAGCCGTCGTGGTGTTCTCGTACAACTCGTTGGTACCGGTGAATACGGTATTGGATTCCGGAGTAACCGAGTGTCCGATTTGTACCGTGCCGGTGATGACCGGATCATAGCTGTCGAGCGGCGGTCCTTCGCCCTGGGTTGAGGTGACCAGACCGGCAGCACCAGCGCCTGCGCCGCCTACGCCGATCGAGGTCCCACCGACACCGGTACCGGTTGCGCCGGTGGTCGACGTTCCCGTGCCGCCGGCCGCCGTCGTGCCCGTCTGACCGCCGGGGGTTCCCTGCAGCAGGCCGGCGTTGACGCCCAGCGCCACCGCGCCCGAAGACGTTCGCAGAATGTCGGTATCGGCGATCGACAGGTTGTAGCGTTGGATGCCGATGTCGAGATTGTTCTCCAGCGCCAGCGCCACCGCATCGTTCATCGACAAGTACATCTTGCCGTCCTGGATGATCTGATCGACGCGCGTCGAATTCTGCGCTCGCAGCGGCGCCACATTGCGCGGGGCATAGATGATGAAGGGATTGGGCCATTGCCAGCGTCCACGCGAGTAATCGTATTCTGAATAGGGATGCGCGTTGTGCTGCGGACCGGGAGCCTGCGGCAGTGGCGTCAGCGTTGAAGTCTGCTTCTCCAATTCCGCCGGAGTAGGCGTAGGCTGCTGTGACTGGCCTGGCTGGGGCGCGGAGTTCGCGTCCGATGCCCCTTGCTGCGCCGGAGGCGGCGGAGTGTTCTGCTGCTGGGCGGACGGCGCGGCGTTCTGCGGCTGGGCCGAATCCTGTGCAGCGCTGAAGCCGGTGAGCAGGCCGATCAGCAACAGCGAACATAGATATGGTGGGAGAGAGGCAAGACGATTGGATGTCGGACTGGAAACAAACATGCTTCGCTTCTCCTGGAAGGACGCTAAGGGCCCTGCCTGCGTTTGCGGCAATTTTGCTGTCGCCTCACGCGTCCCAACGAGCGCGAATCCGCGCGGGTTAGGAAATCTTAGATTTTGGACAGTTCGGCGGAGATTCGATCTCAGGTGCCGTCGCAGGGGATGGAGATTAATCTCAACCTCATACACACACGTGCAGAAACGTTAGTATAGCTGACACATTACTGCGACAAGTGGCCGCTTTACATAGCTTTACACTGCTTAACAGATCGAAAAGGTTGGGCGGGAATCGTTATATTGAGGGACAGTGTCTCGCAATCTGAAAATCACGCTGGCTTATGACGGATCGGAGTTTCACGGATGGCAGATCCAGCCGGGCGTGCCCACTGTGCAGGGTACGCTGGCCGATTGCCTGAAGCGGCTGACGGGCGAAGACGTCCTGCCGCAGGGATCGGGACGAACCGATGCGGGAGTTCATGCCCTGGGGCAGGTGGCCTCGGTGCAGTTGGAAAGCCCAATCCCGGAGAAGAATCTTGTTATCGCTCTGAACGATGTGCTGCCGCCGTCGGTGCGAGTGAATTCCGTTGCGGTCGTGCCGGACGGCTTTCACGCGCGGCATTCGGCCAAGGCGAAGACTTACCGCTATCGCATCTATCGTGGAGATATTTGTCCGCCGTTTCTGGCGCGCTACGTTTATCACGATCCGTATCCCATGAATGAGGAGGCGGTGATCCGCGCGTCGGACGCAGTTGTCGGCACGCACGATTTCACTTCGTTTGCAGCGTCGGATCCGGATCGAAGCGCGCGGTTGGCGGAAGCAGCAGAAGAAGACGATGACGACACTTCCCATTCTGGAAAACTGACCAACGTCCGCACCATTCATTCTTCGCTGTGGGCGCGCACCAAGGACGAATTGATCTACACTGTGCGAGGAGACGGATTTCTGCACCACATGGTGCGCAATCTGGTCGGAACATTTCTGCTCGTCGGCAAAGGTTCGCTGAAAGTCGGCGACGTGCCAACTATCCTGGAAGCCCGCAATCGCAGTGCCGCCGGACCTACGGCAGCCGCTTGCGGTTTGTATCTGGTCAGCGTCGAGTATTAGTGGAATGGATTGCTAGTGGGTGGAGCACGCCTTTTAGGCGTGCATGATTTCATTGCAATTGAGAACCGCGCTTTAGCGCCTGAGGTGAACGGTTTCTGACCTCAGCAGCTGAAGCCGATTCATGATGAGGCCTTCGGAAATGCACCGCTGAAGCAGTGCTCACCCGCCCGCTTGAACAACGGGCCCAACACCATGGCAACCGAAGCAAAAATCGCTAGCGCCGCAACGCTCGTCAGCACCAATCCCGCCACCGGCGAAGTTCTGGGCGAGCTGCCCTGCGCCACGCCCGAGGATGTCCGCAACGCAGTTCTGCGCGCCAAAGCGGCTCAGCCTCGATGGCAGGCGACCTCCGTTCGCGACCGCATCGCGGTTCTGCGGCGATTTCAGCGGTTGCTGAGCGACCGCCGGGACTCGGTCTCGCAACTGATTTGCCGCGAGGTCGGCAAACCCACCGCCGAGGCGCTGGCCACCGAAGTTCTGGTGGTGCTGGATGCCACTGAGTTCTGCATTCGTCATGCCCATGGATTTCTGCGCGCAAAGCCGCTGCCGCACGGCAACATCCTGATGAACATCAAGCGCGGCAAGCTGCTACGGGAGCCGTACGGCGTCATCGGCATCATCGCGCCGTGGAATTACCCGTTCTCCACGCCGGCCAGCGAGACCCTGGCCGCGCTCGTCACCGGCAACGCGGTTGTGCTGAAACCTTCCGAACTTACACCGCTCATCGCCCTCGAGCTCGAGCGGCTGTTTCGCGATGCTGGGCTTGATCCCGACCTGTTCCGGGTGATGGTTGGCGAAGGACCAACCGGTGCGGCGCTCGTCGAGTCGCCAGTCGACAAGCTGATCTTTACCGGCAGCGTCGGGACAGGAAAGCGGGTTGCGGAGTCAGCCGCGCAGCGTCTGTTGCCGGTCGTACTGGAGCTGGGCGGCAAGGACCCGATGATCGTCCTGGAGGACGCTGACCTGGACGTCACGACCAGCGGCGCGCTGTGGGGCGCGTTCATGAATGCCGGCCAGACTTGCTTGTCTGTCGAGCGTTGCTATGTGCATCGCAGCCTGTATGCGCCCTTTCTGGAGATGTGCCGCAAGAAGATCAGCAAGCTGCGCGTCGGCAATGGCATCGATTCCGAGGCCGAGGTCGGCCCGATGATTCACGAGCGCCAGCTGAGGATTGTCGAGGAGCAGGTCAACGATGCGGTGCAGCGCGGCGCCCGCGTGCTAACCGGCGGAAGACGGCTGACCGAGATCGGCCCGAACTACTATGCTCCCACCCTGCTTGCCGACGTGACCAACGATATGCGCATCATGCAGGAAGAGACGTTTGGCCCGGTGCTGCCGGTGGCGCCGTTCGATACCGATGACGATGCCGTGCGGCTGGCCAACGACAGCGATTTCGGACTCGCAGCCAGCGTCTGGACCCGCAACCGCCGACGCGGCGAAGCGGTGGCCGCGAGGGTCAAGGCGGGAACGGTCATGCTGAGCGATATGATCTCGTCGTTCGGCATCGCCGATGCGCCGCACGGTGGCATCAAGCAGAGCGGCATCGGCCGCACTCACGGCGAGCTGGGAATGCAGGAAATGGTTCAGGTGAAATACCTCAATGTGGATCTGCTCCCCGGCGTGCCAAAACCGTGGTGGTTTGGTTACGGCAAGCGCTACCAGCAGCAGATGGATGGGCTGGTCAGCTTCCTGTTTGCCCGGAATTGGATCGCCAGGCTGAAGGGCGGGTTGCGGTCGATGGGATTGCTGCGGCGCTCTAGCCGGATCTAATTGCGGTCTGGAGCGCGCTTTTTACGCCACGTCGCGGCGCGGCCGCCCACGCCTCACCGGAGAACGTTCCAGCCGGCGCTGCACCCGTTGGATCAGCAGATCGGCCAAGTCGAGATACTTCCGGATCCAGGCGGGATGACCCGTCTCGTTCTCTAGCTCGTCTTTGGCCGGACCTACAATCTTCTGCCACGGATTCGACTGGTGCTGGCTACTCTGCCCTGACAGGTGCTCGCTATTCTCCCCTTCGGTTCGGCCCCGGAACTTTAGCATGAATGGCAAGATGCCCTTCTTTCATAATCTGTTAGATGGCGCTGCTGCCGTGCGGTTGGCTTGTCTAAGTACGGGAACTTGAAGTCACCATCCGCGACATTTTCCCTCCAAGCCATTGCGATATCGGGCACAAGAAGGGATACTGCCAAAATGTCCGGGGCCGAGCGCCAGGCTCGCAACTTCAGCGCGCATGCAACAGTTAAAGAGCTCGGCGAAGAAAAAGACAAGCAATAGACTTGATTTCGGCGATAATTTTAGTGATGTAGGGTGGAGCACCGCTTCAGCGGTGCATTTGGGAGCAGGGATCGAAAACGGCTTCAGCCGCTGAGGTAAAGTGTCGCCGGCTAAGGCCGGCCTGGGTCAGGAGAAACGGCTTTGACGCTGGCCTGAAGGCCAGCTCTACCAGAAGACACTCCGACGTTGTGGGACGTCGGACAATGTGGGGTGAAAAAGTAAGTGACCGCCAATATTTCTGAGCTGATTTACGACTGGAACACCATCTATGCCAGGTCGATGATTCCGGCTGGGCGCGTCTTGCTGAACGACGAGTCGCTGCGCGACGGGCTGCAGTCGCCCTCGGTGCGCGATCCTTCTATCGAGGAGAAGATCGAAATCCTTCACCTGATGGAGGCCATCGGCATCAACATGCTCGACATCGGCTTGCCTGGCGCGGGCCCGCGCGCGCAGACGCATTGCGAGGCGCTGGCGCGTGAGATCGGCCGCGCCAATCTGAAGATCAAGCCCAACTGCGCGGCGCGCACGCACCAGAACGACATTCGTCCGGTCGCCGAAATCGTCGAGGCCACCGGCGTTCCTGTCGAGGTCGCGACCTTCATCGGCTCGAGCCCTATTCGCCGCTACACCGAAGACTGGAGCGACGACTTCCTGCAGCGCACCACCGAGAACGCGGTGAAGTACGCAGTCGGTCTCGGCCTCGACGTGATGTACGTAACCGAGGACACCACCCGCTGCGATCCCGAGACCATCCAGCGGCTCTACAGCACGGCGATTCGCTACGGCGCGAAAGCCATCGTGATCTGCGACACCTGCGGTCACGCGACGCCCATGGGCGTGGTCGCGCTCATGCACTTTGTCATTAACGAAGTCGTGAAGCCTTCCGGCGAGAACATTCGCGTGGAGTGGCACGGCCATTGCGATCGCGGCTTGGCAGTTGCGAATTCCATCGCCGCGCTGGTGGCCGGAGCTGAGGTTGTGCATGCCACGGCGTGCGGAATCGGCGAGCGCGTCGGCAACACGCAGATGGATCAGATGCTGGTCAACCTCAAGCTGCTGGGCATCGAGCCGTGGAAGAGCCAGAACCTTACGCAGCTGAAGCAATATTGCGAAGCCGTCTCGAAGGCGACCGGCGTGCCGATTCCGAAGAACTACCCCGTTGTGGGAGATGACGCCTTCCGCACCGGCACCGGCGTTCACGCCGCCGCGCTCATCAAGGCCTACCACAAGAAGGATGACATGCTGGCCAACAGCATCTACTCCGGCGTGCCGTCGCATTTCTTTGGCATGGAGCAGATCATCGAGATCGGCCCCATGAGCGGCAAGTCCAACGTGCAGTATTGGCTGGAAAAGCATGGGATCCCCGCGACCGATGAATTAGTCGATCGCATCTTCCAGCGCGCCAAGGATTCGGACCGCATGCTCACCGACGAGGAGATCAAAGAAACGGTGACGGCCGCGAACGGGGTGAAGGCAGAGCTGGCGTCGTAGGCGGTGGGTAGTGAGGTGACAGCGTTCGAAGGGTCGGATGGAAAGCCTAACCCCTCGTCGAATCGGGTTTGAGTGCTCTTAAACGCCGCAACAAGCTCTCCGGCGAGCGTGCGGTAATTAATTTTCCGCGACGGGCTGCCGTCATAGCGAGGATAGTTTTCGCATTCGGTATTCGAGGGTTCAGAGCTGACGCCTTTAACCGCATCCGTCAGATTGTAGCATTCAGTCGTCTTCCGCTCTTTCCTCCGCCGTATTACCATGGAACATCTTCGATGGCCCCGCTCCCTCCAGTTCGCGTGACTTCCGCAGAAGCAACATCCACCAGCGAGTCGCGCGGATTGCGCTCGGCGCAGCAGCAGGTCGCGCGCATTGCCGAGCTGCGTCGCGTGCATGACGCCTTTGCCTGGTTTCGCGCACACGCTCGTGAACTGGAAGAGTTGCAGCTGGAAGTGACTTCCATCCCGTCTCCGCCATGGGGCGAAGGCGCGCGTAGCGAGTGGCTGGCGCAGCGATTCACGGCGATCGGCCTGTCCGATGTGCATCGCGACGAGCTGGGCAACGTCCTCGGCATTCGGCCGGGCGTCGATCCCAGCGCTCCGTTCATCGCGCTCAGCGCGCACATCGACACCGTGTTTCCCGCGGGCACGCCGACGCACGTGCGTCGCGACGGCGGCAAGCTCTACGGCCCCGGCATCTCCGACAACTCGTCGGGCATCGTCGCCCTGCTGGCCCTGGCGAACGCAATACAAGCGGTCGGGCTGGCCAATACCGCGCCGATTCTCTTCATTGGCGATGTTGGTGAAGAAGGCGAAGGCGATTTGCGCGGCATGCGGCACATTTACAAAGACCCGCGTTGGTCGGCAACGATCGCCTCGCTCGTAGTCCTCGACGGCGCGGGCAGCGACACGATCATCGCCGAAGGTCTCGGCAGCCGGCGGTATGAGATCATCGTTCGCGGCCAGGGCGGCCATTCGTGGAGCGACTTTGGCGTCGCTAATCCCATCGTGGCGCTGGCGCGCATCATCGATCGCTTCACGCGCACGCCGGTTCCGGTGTCGCCGAAGACGACCTACAACATCGGCATCATCCACGGCGGAACGTCGGTCAACTCGATTCCCGAGTCGGCGACCATGCGGGTCGACACACGCTCGGCCTCGGTCGACGAACTCGATCGCCTGGAGCGCGCGCTGCATGAGGCCGTCGATCACGTCATCCCTGAGATCACCGGCCGCAAGAAGCAGGAGCTGCTGACGGCCGAAGTACGCGTGATCGGCAATCGTCCGGCGGCTGATCTTCCTAGTGAGTCGCAGCTGCTCAAGGCGATTCGCGCCGTCGACGCACAGCTCGGCAACACCGCTCGCATTCAGCGCGCCTCAACCGACGCGAACATTCCGCTCTCGCTGGGCCGCGAGGCGATCGCCATCGGCGCTGGCGGCAGCGGCGGCGGAGCGCATACCATCCACGAATGGTATGACCCCGCCGGCCGCGATCTCGGACTGAAACGCATTCTGCTGCTCACACTTGCGCTGAGCGGAGTCGCCGACGAGTAACAGGTGGCGCGTGACCCACCCGGCAAGCGCAAACCCGGCGCATTAGGCGCTTTTCCCATCTCGCACCGCTCGAAGCCCGGAAATAACGTTTTCCGTGGTCTGTTGATTGCGCTGACCCTATAATCGCGCCGTGGCGCAACCCTCCAAAGCCGGCGCGATCGTCCTGTTCCTGTTTGGCTTGCCCTTCTTTGCCTTTGGTGCGTACGCCAGTTTTGCATTCTTCACCTCAGCTCCTTCCGTGCATAACAACTCGAATCCCGTAGCCGGTGCGATTTTCGCTTCGGTGTTCGCGATGATCGGCGCTGGGATCATGTTGGGGGCCGTGTATGGCTATTGGGGGCAGAAGCGGGATGCAGCCGCCAAGGCGGCGAATCCGCAATCTCCATGGTTGTGGCGCAGCGACTGGGCGCAGGGCCGCGCTCTCAGCAGTCGTCGCAACACCCTGTATGGCTGGTGGATCGGCACCGTCCTGGCCAGCATGCTTTGTGTGCCAATAACGGTGATCGGCTTGCCGTCCCTGCTGCGCACCGCTGGCCCTAAAGGATTTCTGTTGCTTGGGCTGTGCCTGATACCGGTGGCTCTGCTGGTAGGAGCCGTGCGCGCCACCATCCGCCGCCAGCGCTACGGCCAAACCTACTTCGAATTCGCGGCACTGCCCTTTTCCCCGGGCAAACGAATCAGCGGACAGATTCACCTGCGTCTCGATAGCGCCGTCGAACATGGGATCGATTTGCGCCTGTCCTGCATTCGTCGCATTGTGACCGGTTCGGGCAAGCAGCGGAGCACTAGCGATGTGCCGCTGTGGCAAGAACAGAAGAATGTGCCGTCGTCGTCGCTGATGATGGGCCCGGTGGGCACTCTGATTCCGGTTGAGTTCGAGGTTCCGGACGAAGCTTACGAAACCAATCACGACGTGCCCAGGGATCAGCTGCTCTGGATGCTGCATGCGCACGCCGATGTACCGGGAGTGGATTACTCCGAGGACTTCGAGATTCCGGTGTTCCGGTCGACGGCGAAAGCAGCGCGGGCGAGCGCCGCAGCGGGGGACACAGATTGGGCGCCCGGAGTTTCGCGCACAGTTCGCAGCAGGTGCGCCGGTGTCAGACTCGCTCGTCGCGCCCGCGCATCCGAAAGTGGTGGTTTCCACCGCTCCAGAGGGCGCGACAGAGTTCTACTTTCCGGCATTTCGTAATCCTGGACGAACGCTTTTCCTGCTGTTATTCACGGCAGGCTGGACGGCCATTGCCTATTTCCTTGCGCACTCCACGGCGCCGCGGGTGTTCCCGGCCGTCTTCGGGTTGTTTGATCTGGTGCTCGTCTATGGCTCCATGCAAGGCCTGTTCGGCAGGGCCCGCATTGTGGTTGGCAATGGGAAACTGATTTCGCAGCGCGGCACGTTCAGCATGGGCACCGCCGCAGAAATTCCGTTCGGCGATATTGCATCTGTTCACGCGGCGGCAGGAGTGCAAAGCTCGAACAAATGGAGCACCTCTTACATGATTCTCTTGACGACCAGAAGCGGGCGCGGTCTCAGACTTGCGGACAGCATAGCTGACCGCGAGGAAGCCCGCTGGATCGTGGGGCAAATCGAAAAGCTCGCCGGACTGAAGCTTGACACCCAGGTTGTGCTGCAGAATCTGGGACGCGACCTTGGCCCTCCCCCGCAACGAGATTCCATTTGATCCGGCCGGAAGGTTAACCGCTTCCGAAGCTTTGGCATCCAAGACTCGAGCGGTGCACTATGCCGGATATCAAGAAGGACTCAACAAGTTCGCCGCAACCGCCATCCAAGGAACGTAGCTCTGACGAGACCGCCATCTCCGAGCGGCTGGAGAAAGAGGCGGATGAAATGGCGGAGGAGGGTCAGAAAGTCGAAAAACGATACGACCAGGATCACGATATTTTTACGAAGTGAGCGAGGTGATCGGCGCAGAAATCATTGAGAGTCAATGAGCGAAATGGCCTGATTACGGCAACTGACTTCCAAATTGGCTCCCAAACTGGCTCCAAACGGTGTCTAATCTGAGGAGCATGACAATGCGTCGCTTGCTTGCGGTGTTGGTGATGGGCTGGTCAGTTGCAGCCGCAGGACAACTCTCCGGGCGTTTCTACCTGGAGAAGTCGACATTCGCTGAGGGCGAGCCAGTTTTTCTCTATTTCGAGGTTGTGAACCACGGGCCTCAGCCGGAGAACATTGATTCCACTGATCCCTATTCGTGTCGTGCGGGATACGAGATCAAGGTATCGAGCGATCCCAAACCGACCTCGTCATGTAAGCCCTTTGGCTGCTTTGGAAACGGTGCCTTTGATTCTGTTGCGCTCCCGCCGCGCGGCTCCCGTGTGGAACGTGTTCTGCTGAACTTCGACCACAAGATAGATTCGCCGGGATCCTACGAAGTGGAGGCCACGCGCTACCTCTCCCACGGCAGCCCGCAAGACTTCTATAGCTTCTCGCCAAAGACAGGCTCACGGTGGGAACGAAACTGCACTTCACGGTAGACCCGAGCATCCCCGAAGACCCCAAAGTGTTGCAATCCGTCCTCGCTGAGCTCAAGTCCGACGACGCCGCTCAGCGCAGAGAAGCAGCACGCACATTGGCGAGCTTCGCCCCGGAGTCTGCGGAGGATACGCTGCTAGGGTTTGCGAATAGTATCGAATTCAGGCAGTTCGCACCGCTCGCCTTCTACCGCCTAAACACTCCGCGCAGCATGAAAGCTTTGGCCGACATGCTGACGAGAACCAACGTCGGGTCGCCAGAATATATGGACAGCGCAAGTTACCTAGCAAAGAGCAACGATCCACAATGGTTTCCAGTTTTGCTGGACATAGCCAAGCGGTATCCGGGAGACTTGGGTTACGCAGTCCCTGCGGCTGAACTCGGTGGCGACAAAATGCTTCCCACGCTGATCTCGCTCTCAAATAGTCCAGACAAGCAATTCGCACGAGTAAACGCTGTCGAGGCGATGGGCTACACTGGCTCGCGGGATGCAGTGCCTGTCCTCCTCGACCTTCTCAAGAATCCGGACACGGACATCGCCGGCAGAGCACGGAATAGCTTACAGCTGTTGACGCATCGTACCGCGGGCGAATTTCCGAGCAATCCTCAGCCACAATATTTCAAATGGTCGCAATGGTGGGCACGTGAGGGCGACACCGCTCCTATCTATAAGGCTAGTGAATGCGGCGACTTCGAGCCTTTGCAGTAACGCAATGCCGTTGAGGGCCGGAGCGGGGTTAGCTGGCGTAATATCGCGATTTTACAAGTGGCTCTGCCCTCAGGCTTGGCGATGTCATAGGGGTGTGTTGAAAACGGAAGTGGGGCGGGCGACAGGCTGCCGATGTAGAATGCAAATCGAAGGATGAGTGCCGAGTTGTTTTCGGGCGCGGCTCGCATATCATTCTTCAGAACGACATCGAGTGATTCGAGTCTTGCTACGATTTTTCCACTGCCCGCCCCGCCGCGAATCAGAAGACCAAGCCTCGGTCCAGCCGCAAAAATTCTCGTCTAAGTCCTTGGGGCACAAAAACGGTTGTCAGTTGTCGGTTGTCAGGTGTCAGGGGAAATACCAGACAGCAGGCACGCGATTGTTCGATCCCGCGCGAATGTTGGTGGTGCTTGCGGCGATACTGGTGGTGAGCTTAGTCATGGTCAATTCAGCCAGCGCGGCGAACCGCGGATCGTCCAACAACGATGCCCCCGACGTCATCTTCCTCAACGGCGATATTTACACCGAATCGACTCCGGCTCGCGCGCAGGCGATGGCGGTGCGCGATGGTCGCATCGTCGCCGTTGGCTCCAATGACGACATTCGCAAGCTGAAGCGCGAGCACACGCAGGTGATCGATCTTGGCGGGCATTTCGTCATGCCGGGATTCAACGATGCGCACATGCATCTCGCCTATGGCGGACGGCAGGCGCTGGAGGTCGATCTGGTCGGCGTGAAGTCGCTGGCCGAGATGCAGCAGCGCATCGCCGAGCATGCCAAATCTGCGTCGCCGGAGGATTGGATCGTCGGCGGTGGTTGGGACCATACGCTGTGGGCAGGGCAGAAGTTGCCGACGCGGCAGGACATCGACGCCGTCACGGGCGATCATCCTGCGGTGCTGGTACGCGTCGATTCGCACATTGCCGTTGCCAACACAGCCGCGCTCAAAGCCGCTGGAATGCTGGCGAAGATTCCCGACCCGCCGGGCGGCGAGATCGATCGCGATGCAAACGGCACGGCCACCGGCATTGTGCGCGAGACGGCGCGCGTGGAGATGATGGCGAAAGCTCCGCGGCCGTCGCTGGAGTTGCGGCGGCGTGGCATCGAGCTCGCACTAGCCGACGCCGCGCGCTGGGGGCTGACCTCGGCTCAGGATTATTCCGATTGGGAAGATTTCCTGATCTTTCAGGACCTGGAGCGCGAAGGCAAGCTGACGCTGCGCCTCAGCGAATGGATTGCGTTCAAGCAGCCGCTCGATCTGATCGAGAAGCATCGCGCCGAGCATCCGGCCGGGGATCTCCTGCTGCACACGGCGATGCTGAAGGCCTACATGGACGGCTCGCTCGGCTCGCGGACGGCGGCGCTGCTGGCGCCGTATTCTGACCATCCCGGCAACTCCGGGCTTCCGCAGTACGACCAGCCCACGCTGAATCGGATGTCAGTCGAGCGGTCAGCCGCGGGATTTCAGCTGGGATTTCATGCCATTGGCGATCGCGCGGCGCAGATGGCGCTTGATGCTTTTGCCGAAGCCGAGCGCGACGCCCGCCAGAACGATCGCATGCGCGACTTTCGCTTTCGTATCGAACATGCGCAGATGATTGCGCCCAATCAGTTCGCGGAGTTTCGCCAGCTCGGGGTGATCGCGTCGGTGCAGCCGTGTCATCTGCTTACCGACATGAATTGGGTGATCGAGCGCATCGGTCCCGAGCGGGCGAAGACGTCGTATCCGTGGAAGCAGTTCCTCGACAACGGGGTGCGGCTGGCGTTTGGCACGGACTTCCCCATCGAGCCGATGAATCCGTTCCGCGGAGTTTATGCAGCGGTAACGCGCAAGAACGAAGCCGGAACCAAAGAATTTTTCCCGGAGCAGAAGATCACGCTGGATCAGGCGCTGGCCGCGTATACAACCGGCGCAGCGTATGCCCAGTTCGCAGAGAAAGAGAAAGGAACGCTCGCGTCCGGGATGCTGGCGGATTTTGTGGTTCTGGATCGCGATCTGACCAAGATCGCGCCGCCGGAGATTTTGAAGACGCAGGTCCTGCGCACGGTGGTCGGCGGAAAAACGGTGTACGAGGCGAAATAGCCGACACTCTGATCGCAACTCACCGTTGAAGCACGGCACGCGCGGTCGGCATCCTACCTATTGCAGGTTGTTGACCAACCGTGTGCCCTGGTCGTCTAAAGCTTGAGCACTCATCGTGATTCCCCCCGCAAATCACAGGCAACGAGCGGCAACTGTATAATTTCTATTTGGACTCGTTAGCCGGAGGACAGTGAATGGATTCGCAAGCTTCAGGTTTCAGGCAAAGATTCAAGGCCAATCGCTTTGCCTCGACGGTGGTAATCCTGGCAACGCTTTCGCTAGGCATCCTGATTGGCACGGTCGTATCTGGGGCCGTTAAGGGCAATCAGCAGAACACCTCGTCCGATGCGACGCCGCTGAAGGTTCCCTCGCCTGTCCAGATGTCGAATCAGTTTTCGACCATCGCGCGCCAGTTGGAGCCATCGGTGGTCAACATCAATACCGAAACCACGCTGAAGAATCCGCACAAGCGCATGATGCCGGGAGCTCCCGACGATGGTCAGGGCGGCGGTGGTGGTGACGAGGACAATCCATTCCAGGATTTCTTTAACCGCTTCTTCGGCGGACAGCCGGGCGGTGGTGGCCAGGGCGGCGGTCAGTTCGGAGGCCAGGGCGATATGCGCGAGCGCTCGCTGGGTTCGGGCGTGATCGTCGACCCCAAGGGCTACATCCTCACCAACAATCACGTGGTCGATAAGGCCGACAAGATTCGCGTCAACCTGATGGGCGATCCGGAGACGGTCACCTACACTGCGACCGTGATCGGCACCGATGCCGAGACCGATCTCGCCGTGATCAAGATCGACGCCAAGAAGCCGTTGCCCGCAGCCAAGCTGGGCAACTCCGATGCAATGAACGTCGGCGACTGGGTGCTCGCCATCGGCAGCCCCTTCGGGCTGAATGAAACCGTAACCGCCGGCATCGTCTCGGCGATCGGTCGCAACATCGTTCCTAATCGTCAGTTCGAATCGTTCATCCAGACAGATGCCGCCATCAATCCCGGCAACTCGGGCGGACCGCTGGTCAACATGAACGGCGAAATCATCGGCATCAACACCGCGATCTACACCAGTGGCGGCGGCTACCAGGGTGTCGGCTTTGCGATGCCGTCGAACACCGTCGTCAACGTTTACAACCAGCTCATCGGGCCTGATCACAAGGTCTCGCGCGGATCCATCGGCGTGCAATTCAATGCGGTACCGAATCCGGCGGTCGCGCGCGTCTACGGCGTCAACAGCGGCGTCACCATTGCCAGCATCACGCCGAACGGTCCTGCCGAAAAGGCCGGCCTGAAGACGGGCGACACCATCATTTCTGTCAACGGCAAGCCGGTGAAGAACGGTGACGAACTGGTGGCCGAAATCTCCTCGCTGAAACCCGGTACGCAGGCGAAGATCGGATACATCCGCAGCAGTAAGGAGCAGACGGTCGAGGTCACGATTGCCGATCGTGCCAAGCTGTTCGCCGCCCGGCTAGGTGGCGAGGAAGCGCAGGGCGAGGAAGGCCAGCCCCAGGAGAGCAAGTTCGGGGTCGTCGTCAAGGGCATCACCCAGGATCTGGCCCAGCGTTATCAACTGCCTAATACCAAGGGCGTGATTGTGCAGGATGTTAAGCCCGATGGCTTCGGCGATACTGCCGGACTCAGCCGCGGCGACGTCATCCTGGAGATCAACAAGCAGCCGGTGAACAACGAGGAGGATTTCCGTCGCATCGAGTCGCAGACCAAGAGCGGCCAGGATGTGGTGTTCCTGGTGCGGCCCCGCGGCACGCGCGACAACTCCACGGTGTTCATGGGCGGCACGCTACCGTAACAAGACTTGTCATCTCGATCTGGGTGCCCCAGGTTCGCCCGTCTTTTGGGCTAACCTGGGCGCGTCCGGCGGACGGTCGGGGTGTTAACTCACTAGCAATCTCGCGGCGAAGCAGGCGCATCACAGAAAAGCGATGGCCGGCGCCGCTCTGTTCCTTTTCGGGACCTATGTTTTCAAAGTGGGCACCGGGGTGCTTTTTATGGTTCCCAAATTGGTGAATGTTTAATTACAATGGGCCGTCATTTGCAGCTCCCCTATGTGGTGACAGAGAGGTGGTCGTTGCCTAGCGAAACACGTGTACTCAAAATCGCCAGTGTGTTTCTGGTGTCGCTGTCGCTAGCCGGATGGGCCGCGGCCAGCACCACCACCACCAAGTCGAAGACCAACCACGCGCAGCTTTCCAGCACGCATCATAGTTCCACCGGCCATCATTCCTCCAAGCGTGCAACACCCACGAAGACGGCGGCGCGCCCTCACGGTCAACACGGTATTGATCAGGGACGGACGGTCGCGATCCAGAGCGCGCTCATCCGCGAGCACTACCTCACGGGCGAGCCCAGCGGCGTCTGGGACCAGCAGTCGAAGGACGCCATGCTGCGCTACCAGGCCGCCAACGGCTGGCAGACCAAGATCACGCCTGACTCCCGGGCGCTCATCAAACTGGGACTTGGGCCGGATCACACCGGACTGCTGAATCCCGAGACCGCCAGTTTCCCTTCGCCGCATGAGCTGGGCGTCGACAATCAGACCCAGCCCGGCGGAGCAAGCGACAACCAGTAGCAGCAGAACCGAATTCGAGTTGAGCGAGGCGCGGGCAACCGCGCCTTTTGCTTTTGGGACGGGTCGCACTGATGTACTCTAACCAGCGAGGTATTTCGCATGCCCGGCAAAGAGCATGACCTGCAGGTCGACTACATCGAGTTCCCATCCACCGATATCGAGGCCACCAAGCGTTTCTATGAGCAGGTCTTTGGCTGGAAGTTTCAGGACTACGGTCCCGACTACACCAGCTTCCTCGACGGCCGTCTGGCCGGCGGATTCAACAAGGGCGCGCAACCTGTCGCGTCCAGCGGCGGCACGATTAGCGGCCCGCTCATCGTGATCTATGCCGCGTCGCTGGAAGAGATCTATGGCGAGGTCAAAACCGCCGGCGGCAAGATCGTGAAGGAGATCTTCGGATTTCCCGGCGGACGCCGCTTCCACTTCACCGATCCCAACGGCAACGAGCTGGCCGTCTGGAGCGAGTAAGGACAAGATCGACACTTCCCGCAAAGGGTTTCCCGTGTCGGGTGGAGCACGCCTTAACAGGCTGCTGAAAACCCTGACGCGCCGGTTTTGTGCCGCCGGCTGAAGCCGGCTCGGGCGAGAAATAAGCGGCTTATCGGCACGACTGAAGTCGTGCCCTGTTACGAAGCGCTCGCGGGACGACCTTTGCAGCGGCCTGTTGAGGCGTGCATATTTCGGCTCCAATTCGACACGCGCCTCAGCGCCTGAGGTAAATCAACTTCTTACCTCAGCGGCTGAAGCCGAGATATTGAGCGGATCTCAAACTGCACGCCTTAAAGGCGTGCTCCACCCAAGATCGCTTGAACACAATTTCAAACTGGCCCATCACCGAAACATGCGCGGTTCATGACGCACGCTCCTCTTGCCGATGGAACCTAATGCTCCCCCTGCAAAATCAGCGGAGGTTCCATGCGCTACGTGCTGTGCGCGTTGTTGTTCGTCTGCTCCGTCTTTGCTCAGGATGAAACTTTGGCCCCGCCGAAAGCGCAAGGGGGCTCATTTTATGTGGACGGGATTGTGTATCAATATGCCGTGGGCAAGCAATACACCGTAGTCGCGGCGGCCCACGCGGTCCTGAGCCGAAAATTCCTGGCAATCAAAGTCCGCGTGTATAACGCTGGCTCGCACTCGGTAACCATCAAGCCGGAAGACGTGTTGCTGGAAGACGCGGTCGGTGGACACGCGGTCGCGGCGGTATCCGGCGCCGACATGTCCAAGAAGCTGCGCAAGGCCTACAACATGGTGCGCTACAGCGTAGGAGCCATGGCCGGCAATGATCCGCAAGGGCCTATCACCGCGGACATGGTCAGCCCGCAGATGCTGGAGATGATGCGCGCCATCGCCGCGCACACGAATGGCAATGCCATGCCCGGCGGCAAGAATCTGCTCTACACCGACACTCCGGGCGCGCTGGATTCGGAAGATGAGCCTGCCCGGCCGGCCGAATGTGATCAGCCGTGCCGGCTGCGCGCTCGCGAAGCGCAGGGTACAGACCCGCTGGCCCAACTCCAGCACCAGGCTTCGCCCGACTACGTGGAGCAATGCGGCCTGCTGGCCAACACCATTCCTCCGCGCGGCAATGTCGCCGGCGTTGTTTACTATCCACTGGGCAAGCTGTCGGAGAGTGCGGCCTTGGCGGACCATGGCAAGAAAGGCCGCGCCGTGCGGGTGACCGTGCCCGTCGGCGGCGAGAGCTTCCAGTTCGATCTGGCAGTGGAGAACTGAGCCGAGAGTCCTCGTCTGGCGCTGGATCAGGGCCGAGCCGGTGCCCAGGTTCGCGTCCTGCCTTTGGACGCTAACCTGGGCTTATCCCTGACTGACCAACGCTCCGCAATAGAGGGCGGGTTCCGCTGAGGCCACCGCTCCAGGGCGGTGCCCAGGATTTGTCCCCGACTGGGATTTCCCAAATTGGGAATTAAACCATTTGCCATCAATCATTTCCATACCTCGAATTTGCGTTTAGAGGCGATTTGGGACACGATCTCGGTTTCCGAGGAGTCCAGGCCATCTAGCATCTCGAACGTGGCTGTACGGGCATCGCTGAGCAATCCAGAGGCATCCGGCTTTCCACCGATGGTGCTAATTGTTGATTACCATAAAATGCTATGTGATGTGGCGTAAATTATGTCACTTTAATGCCATTAGCCTCCGCCTCAGCTACGCAAGCAGCGATCACCGGCCCGCGCAAGCTAACGCCGGCCTACTGCGCAGCGCTCATGATCAAGCCAGCCAGTTGAGGAGCTTCCAACTCTCCGCATTGACGATGTGACACATGATGTGACACATTTTAGTCATGCCCTCTGTAAATATCCGTCAACTCCGCGACACACGTCGCCTGAAAGCCTGGCTCCAGGCGGGTCAGACCGTCGAGTTGCGCGAGCGGAATCGCCTCATCGGGCGCATTGTTCCCGCCAATGGAGACCAACCGCCCGCCGAGTGGCCCGACTTTGCTGCCAGGGCGAGAGAAATCGTAGGCGACCGGATCTTGCCGGGAGCTGACCTGCTCATCAGGGAACGAAGACGGGCCCGCTTTTGAGTATCTATCCAGACTCGAGTTTCTTCGTCTCACTTTACCTGCGCGACCGTCATTTTCCTCACGCCCAACGACTGCTACCGGAACCTGCTCGTATTTGGCTTACACCCCTTCACCGTGCCGAGTGGGCGCACGCTTTAGGACAGCATGTTTCCCAACGCAAGATTTCCCCCAGCGAAGCACAAAGGTTCTCCAGCAAATTTGAGCACGACCGCGAATCGCGCCTCTGGGCCGAAGTGGGTCTGCCGGAGATGGCCTTCGAGCGCTGCGTCCAGCTAGCCGGAAAATACGGCGCTCGACTTGGTCTTGCAACTCTGGACACGCTGCACGTCGCCTCCGCCTTGGAGCTGGGCGCGGAGCGATTCTGGACCTTCGATGTCCGGCAGGCAAAGCTGGCAAGAGCGGTGGGGCTGAAGACCTAGCGGCGAAAGTTTGCGGAATCAGAGCTACCGGCACAAACCACGAACAGCAGGTCCCTCCACTCCGACTAAAGTCGTCGGTCGGGATGACACAGGGTAGGGAGCGAAAAGCGAACAGCGATGAGCGAACAGCGACGCCAAGCTGACAGCCGATAGCTGACGGCTGCTTCTAAGCGAACGCCGTCTCCGTGTACGTCCCGTAGACCTCGCGCAGGGCGTCGCAGATTTCGCCCACCGTGGCATACGCCTTCACCGCGTCGATGATGAACGGCATGGTATTCACCGGCGAGATCTGTCCGTTGTCGCCAGCCTTCGGCTCTTGCGCCGCAGCGTGCTTCAGCACATCGAGGCAGCGCCGCACTTCGTCGTTGGAGCGGCGCTCGCGAAGCGACTTCAGCTTTTTCGTCTGCGCCTGCGCAACCTCTTCGCCGATGTAGAGAATGTGCGGTGAAGGCTCGTCGACCACAAACTCATTCGCGCCGACCGTGATCTTCTCTTTGGCTTCGCTGGCGCGCTGGAACTGGTAGCTGGCCTCGGCGATTTCCTTCTGCGGATAGCCTTTCTCGATCGCCGCGACCATGCCGCCCATCGCGTCCAGCTTGTTGAAGTAATCGAACGCCCCGTTCTCCATGTCGAGCGTGAACCGCTCCACGAAGTACGAGCCGCCCAGCGGATCGACGGTATTGGCCACGCCCGATTCATACGCGATGATCTGCTGCGAGCGCAGCGCAATCCGCACGGCTTTCTCGGTGGGCAGCGCCAGCGCTTCGTCGTAGCTATCGGTGTGCAGCGACTGCGTTCCGCCCAGCACGCCCGCCAGCGCCTGAATCGCGACGCGCGCGATGTTGTTCATCGGCTGCTGCGCGGTCAGCGAGACGCCCGCCGTCTGCGTGTGGAAGCGCATCAGCCAGGTGCGCTGGTTCTTGGCGCCGAAGCGGTCTTTCATGAGCCGATACCAGATTTTGCGCGCGGCACGGTACTTCGCAATCTCCTCAAAGAAATCGTTGTGCGCGTTGAAGAAGAAGCTGAGGCGCGGGCCGAACTCGTCGACATCCAGGCCGCGGCGGCGCGCCCACTCCACGTACTCCACGCCGTCGTAAATCGTGAACGCCAACTCCTGCAGCGCGGTCGAGCCGGCCTCGCGAATGTGGTAGCCCGAAATCGAAATCGTATTGAAGCGCGGCGTGAACTTGGAGCCGAACTCGAAGGTGTCGATCACCAGCCGCATCGACGGCGCCGGCGGGTAGATGTATTCCTTCTGCGCGATGTATTCCTTGAGAATGTCATTCTGGGTCGTCCCGGAAATCTTCTTCCAGTCGGCGCCCTGCTTTTCGGCGACCGCCAAATACATCGCCCACAGGATCGACGCGGGCGAGTTGATGGTCATCGAGACGGTGGTCTTCTCCAGATCGATGCCGTCGAAGAGGATCTCCATGTCCTCCAGCGAGTCGATGGCGACGCCGCACTTGCCCACCTCGCCTTCGCTGAAGGGATGATCGCTGTCGTAGCCCATCAGCGTCGGCAGATCGAAGGCGACCGACAGGCCTTGGCCGCCGTGCTCCAGCAGATACTTGTAGCGCTGGTTCGTCTCCTCCGGCGAAGCGAAGCCGGAGAACTGGCGCATGGTCCACATCTTGCCGCGATAGCCCGAGGCGTGAATGCCGCGCGTGTACGGCGGCTGGCCGGGATAGTTCAGATAGCTGTCGTAGCTCCAGTCTTCGGGCAGGTCGGCCTGGGTATAGAGCCGGCGAATCGGCAGGCTGGAGATGGTGGTGAAGCGCGCGTGACCGTGCTCGTCGAGGTTGATGCCGGTCGGCTCGCCGATCGGCCGCTCTGGAAACTTCTCCAGAGTAGGCGCGAGCGTCTTCTCGGCCCAATCCTTTTCCGACTGCGACGGATGACGCCCGGCCTCGAACAGATCGGTGATCGGCGATTCAGAAACAGCTTTCCCGTTGGTCTTGCGGCTGATTGCCATGAATTACCCCACACGAAGCAAACTCTACATCGTAGTAGATGCGGGGAATGGGGGCAAGAAGCGACGAGGGCGTGGCCATTAGCAGCATTGCAACCCACACCCATTGCACATTCAGGTTCCATCCGCGGAAATCGGGCGGAATGGTGAACACATTCACTTTTGCACATGCGGCTCTGCGATATACTGCGCTCGGATACTCCACTTTCTGAAGGTCAATTCATGAGCATGACGGCACACGCAGTGGAAGCGCCCTCCACGGCAGATTTCAAGTCACTGGAAGAGAAGATCCTGCGCACCATCGAGCAGCTGAAGTCGGCGCGCGACGCCAAGGCCGTCGCCGAGCGCGATGCCGCCCGCCTGCGCGAGCAATTGAACGAGCGCGAGGACGAGTTGGACACTATGCGCCAGGAACTGGTCGGCTTGCGCCGCGAGCGCGAAGAGGTACGTACCCGAGTAGAAAAGATGCTGGGGCAAATTGAGTCTTTGGCGCTGGACGAGTCGGCGGGATAATGGAAACCAGTGGCCAGTGGCCAGTGGTCAGTTGCCAGAGACGGCAGAGCGTCGCTTTTTATGACCACTAGCCACTGATCACTGGCCACTAAACGGGAGGGTCTCTTGAGCCAGCCAAATGGCAACGGCGGCGGCAACGTCCGCGTCGAAATTTACGATCAGACCTATCATCTTCGCGGCTTTGATCCGGAGTACATTTCCGAGCTGGCCGAGTATGTCGACACCAAGATGCGGCTCATCGCTCAACAGGCATCGACCGTCGACTCGCTGCGCGTAGCCGTGCTGGCTGCGCTGAACATAGCCGATGAGCTTCACGTTCTGAAACGGAAGTACGCCTCGATCGACAGCGACTACAACGAGCGCGCCGGGCAACTGGCAGGCGCCCTGGACGAAGTGCTGGACGAGGGACGGCGCGTCGGGTAACTAGAGCTCATCTTTGAATCCTGCCACCGGCGTAACGTAAGATCCTTATTCCCAGTTTTCTCCGTGCCCTCCGTGCCTCCGTGGTGAAATCGCCTTTCAATAGTTCAATCTGAAGTTCAGCATGTGCCAGTTCAGCAGGAAGAAGGCGAATCCCAGACACGCCAGCATCAGCAGCGTGTTCCAGACCTTCGTCCAGAACCACAGCGCGCTGTCCTTCCACGATTGCAGGCAGTAGTCCATCGCCACCAGCGCGCCGATCACGCCCAGCACTCCGATAACCTGCAGCAGGTGCATCTTGAAATCGAAATGCCGGCTGAACAGCGAGATGTTCTCGTCCGCCGAGGCAAGCCACGCCGCGAATCCTGCGGTGAAAGCCACATTGATCGCGCACAGCCATCGCATCCAGAAGCGTAGCCGGCGATATTGCGGCGTGAGTTCGGCGCGATAGCCGTAGTGCCAGCGCAGCATGGCATTCAGCGGCCAGAACAGCAGCGTCAAAACGAACATCGTCACCGCAAAGATGAGGATGCCGAGGTTGAGAATCTCGTTCTTCAGCAACGGAGCCGGTTGAGCGACGAAGATGGGCCAGTCGGTCAGTATGACCTGCTGCCCCGCATAATCCTTGACGAACGCCAGCTTGCTCTGCCCGTTGACTTCGCGGAACAGCAGCGGCGCAATTTCCTGGAAGTGTTTGGGATTGCCGGCGTAGTCCTTTACTTGATCCACGCTGATCGTGCCATCGGAATTGACGCTGACTGCTACCTGCGCAAGTGCGATCACCGCCGCAACGTTGGTTTCGGAGCGGCGGCTCAGCCAGTATCGTCCGGTAACCGACTTCGCATCCTGCGCGGCGTTGGCCACCTCCTGGCCCGCAGGAGGCGTGTACGGGAAATAACGGTTCAGGAAGGTATCCCACAGCCCCGAGCGGCCCGGAGCTTCGGGCTTGCCGGCGCTATTGTACGAGATGAAGAAGCCGAGACCGTTGTCGAGCATCAGGTGCATGTCGCTGTGAAACCACTGCGTGTCGCCGGCGTGCCCGATGATGCGATGGCCGTTGCGCGACTCCTCGTAGAAGCCGTAGGCCATGGCGTTCATCTCCGGCGACAAGCCGAAGAGGCGCGAGTGCATGAGCTGCGCCGTCTCCGGCTTCAGAATGCGCACGCCGTTGTACTCTCCGTTCTGCAGATGGGCGATGATGAAGTGCGACATGTCTTCCGCCGTCGTCGACAGGCTGCCGCAAGGCCACGCCTGCACGAACTCGAAGTCCTTCGCCGGCTGTGACGCAATCTTGTAGCCGCTCGACATCAGCGGCTTCAGATTGTCAGGCAGCGGCTGGCGGAAGCTGCTGTGCTTCATGCCCAGCGGCGTGAAGATGTTCTGCTCGATGTAATCATCAAACGGCATGCCGGAGACGCGCTGCACGATGTAGCCCGCGAGCGTTGCGCCATAGTTGGAGTAGGCCGGCGTGGTACCGGGCGGAAAGATCTCCTTCGGGATGTGGGTGGCCAGATACTCCTGCAGCGGCTGCATGTCTTTGTCGTTGGCAACGAATAGTTCCTTCAATGTCTCTTCGAAGCCTGGCGTGTGCGACATCAGATCCTTCATCGTGATCGGCTTGCCGAAGGTCGCGGGGATTTTGAAGTCGAGATAGTCGTTGATGTCGCGGTCGAGATCGATCTTGCCTTGCTCGTAGAGCTGCATCACCGCGGTCCAGGTGAAGGTCTTGGAGATCGAGCCCGGACGGAACAGCGTGGAATCGACGGTCACGGGCTTGCGCGTCTTCACATCGGCGAAACCGTAGCCTTTTGCGAAGAGCACCTTGCCGTCTTTCACGACCAATACCACTGCTCCGGCGATGTCGTCGCGCTGAAGTTGAATCGGAAGAAAGCCGTCGAAGAAAGCTTCCAGATCTTCTGTGGTCAGCTGCGGCGTGACCTGCGCCGGCATCGTCTGGGGCGGAAGCGCGGGAGCAGGCTTTTCTTCCGCACGATGCGGCAACACGCGGGGCTTCTGAGCGTCGAGTGTGAGCGAAGAGAACAGAACGGCGGCAATCAAGCTAATAAGAATGCGCGAACGAGGGTTCATAAGCGCTCCTCCGAATGGAGCGGTAACAGAGTACTACGTACAATGCCTGGTAGAGCGGCGCTTCAGCACCGCGCCACCGCGATTCTCTTTTTCCAAGGGAGCCGACTTCAGCCCGCGGCAGCGTGTCGTCGGCCGAAGACAGAGTACTGAAAAACTCGCAGCGCGACTCTGGTGTCGTCGGCTGAAGCCGACTCAGGCGAGAAAATAAACGCTCTATCGGCACGACTGAAGTCGTGCCCTGACACAAAGCGCCCGAAACTCGGGTTTTTCAGCAGCCTGTAAAGCCGGGCCGCTCTAGTCTTTTTTCTTGTGGCTCGAAGCTCGCGGCTCGGAGTTAGCTCGCTGCCTGTGCGCGCTGGATCGCGGGAAACGTGCTGCTGAGCCAACACGGGACTGTCGGAAATCAGGCCATCGACTCCCCAACCGGCCAGGCGGACCATGTCGCGCGAATCATTCACCGTCCAGGTCAGCAGCTGCACACTGCGGGCGTGAGCGTCGTCGATCAATCGCTGAGAGACAAGATCGTGCTGCGGGAACAAAGCCGTGATCGGCAACCTGGTCCAGCGCGCCACGTTCTCCACTCGATCGCAGACATAGCCGAGCGGCAGCGACGAATCAAGCTCGTGGAGCCGCAACAAGACTTCCGGCAGGAACGACGACACAACGAAACCACGCTGAGGTCGTTTGGCACGCACCGCGGCGACTATCGCATCCTCATTGCCCTCGACCTTGAGTTCGATATCAAGATAGGCTCGCGCACCGAAGCGCGCCAGGACGTCTTCCAGGCAGGCCAGGTTGTAACCGCTGCGCCGCTCCAAACCGGAATAGTCGGTGGCAGCGATTTCGTGCCGCTTGAGAGCCGCATCGTGATGCAAAACTGAGCGTCGATCGCGCGTGTAGCGGACGTCGAACTCGAAACCACCGCAGCCGTTGGCGAGAGCATAGTCGAAAGCGGCAATGGTGTTTTCGGCGGGAAAACTGGGCTTACGCCAGCGGAGCCCGAGGAGCGGCAAAGGACGGGCGCCACGATGTCCAAGCAGCAGCGGGCGTGGGGTTGGAGAGGACACAGAACGGCTCGTTGGCTATTCGCTATTCGCCCTTCGCTCTTCGCTCTTGGCTTTTGGCCTCTAGCTCTCAGCAAGCGCGCATTGGGCCAAGCTACGCGCAGTAGAGGGCGCAAGCTAGTCGCTAATTGCTAATTGCTTCCTCAATCCAGATCGAAGTCGCGCAGCGGTTTGCCGGTATCGGGCGTTTCCTTGGCGCGCCTCAACGCTTCCTGGAACTTCTTTTCCAGCAAGTCGGACTGATGCTTCTGCGCCTCCACCGATTGCCGGAAGATCGACTCTTTGCGGCTGTCCTGCTCTTTCATGGCGCGCGCCGCAGCTTCCATGTCCTCGAAGGTCTTGGGAACAGCTTTGGGCGTGTGCGCGATTACCGCTTTCACTTCGGGATCGACCTTCAGGGTCGCGCCGCAGCATGGGCAGGCGACTTCAAACGGCGAGCGATGCTTTGACATGCTGGAATCTTACCGCAGGCGACAACAGGGTGCCAGCGGCCTCGGGTAATGACTCAGTTTGAAATTCCGCTCACTTGGGTGGAGCACGCCCCTTCGGCAAGCTCAGGGCAGGCTTTCAGGCGTGCAGTTGAGATCCGCTGATATCTCGGCTTCAGCCGCTGCGGTAAGGGTTAGATGTACCTCAGGCGCTAAAGCGCATGTCGAGTTGGGACGGCGATATGCACGCCTCAAGGCGTGCTCCACCCAACATGCGGGAAGCGGGTGAATTCCAAACTGACCACAGCCGAAGCCTAGAGCTTGGACACTTGATGTTGCCGCTTAAGCGGCGTGGGGGAACGATCACGATGATTCTGGCATCTCCTGCCGCCTGTTGGCGACGGCGGGAGACTCCATGAATCGCTAAATGAGCGATCCGTCAGTAGGGCCGGCTATCACTGCGCCGGTGTCACGGAGAGGACGTGGATGGTGTTCTTTTCGGTGTCGAACTTGAATTCGATTGACGCGTTCTGGTTGTCGTAGCTCTTCAGCTTCTTAGGATTCTCGACCACGTAGGTTTTGTTGTCGCTGGTGAAGCTGTTGCCACCGTTGCTGACCATGCCGGTCATGCTGTGCCGGGGCATCGTCGTCTGGCCGGTCTCATCAATGGACGAGGCCTGGTTCGCCGCTGCCTGCGAGTTCTTCTGGTCCTGCATCTGCTGCTGCGCGTCCTGAGCAAATGCCAGCATTGGGATCGCCAATGCCATTGCGAATAAAGCTGTCATCAGTTTCCGCATGAATGCCTCCTTGTCATCACAGGTGTCGCCTGTTTACGTCTCCATCATGTGACGATGATTCTGCGGGAGAGGTTTGCTGATTAGGGACTAGGGATTAGGGGCTGGGGACCTGGGATCAGGAACTCGGGATAAGGGCTGTTCCCTAGCCTCTAGCCCCCATTCCCTACTGAAAATTCTGCTTGATCCAGTCCGAGTAGCGATACTTCAGCTGGTACAGCGCCCAGGCAGCCTGCACGGTGGTGTGGGCGTGATCTTCCTGGGTCAGGCTGAATTCGAAGACGCCGCGGCACCAGCCATACCAGCAGTAGTTCCAGGAGCCATCGGGATTCTGGCGGTCGAGGATGCGCTCGATCCAGCGCCGCTTCACCAGTTCGGGGCGTCCGGCAGCCAGCAGCGTAGCGGCCCGCTGCGGATAGGAGTCGCTGACGCGGAAATCCCAATAGGCATCGTTGGCGACACCGTTGGCGACGGGAATGATCACGGCGTCCAGTTTCGGCGAGGTGCCGTTGTAATGGCGGTACATGTCCAGCGCGATCAGCTGGAGATGCAGCCGGACTCCCCAACTGTATTTGGTGGCAGAGAACAGGTCGGCCTTGTCCTCGTCGGTCAGCGCCACCTTGTCGGGAGCGGTACCGTAGGTGAACCAGCGGTTCTGCCAATCGAGATTAGGCGCGAGGCTGGAATCAAGCATCGGCAGCGGCACCGAGGGATCGGCCCAATGCGCCCAGTACCACGTCCAGGGCTTGCCGGGAACACGCGCGCGCGTGCTCGCGAGATAAGCCTGGACGTACTGCTGCAGGCGGGGATCGCCCGACATCTCGGCCATATCGCCGATCATGAACTGCAGCGGCGGATTGCCCTGCACCTCGGGATGGGTCACGATCCAGTTGGTTGAGGTGTCGATGGCGTGATCCAGCTGGGCCGTGAACTCCGCACGCGGGGTGTGACGGAACGAGACGTTGTTGTTGATGACGGCGATGGCCGCGAGAATAATGACGAGGACGGCGAGAATCACCGCCCATTTCAGAAGCCGCCCGACCAGCGATTTTCTGGGTGCTTCCGCAGGAGTAGTTTGTGGAGTGGATGCCATGTAGGAGTTCGATACGACGAACGCTTTGTGTCAGGGCACGTCTTCAGACGTGCCGCAACAGGTCTACAGCAAACCGGGCTTCAGCCCCTGATTCCATTTTGCAGGGGCTAAAGCCCTGATCCTTGCAGCTATCTCGGCACGACTAAACAAGCCGCCGAAAAACTCCGGTTCGCCCGTTTTGTGCCGCCGGCTGAAGCCGGCTCGGGCGACAAACAAGCGGCTTATCGGCACGACTGAAGTCGTGCCCTGACACAAATCCGAAACTCTCCACCTTACGCGCTACTGCCGACGTAGCGCTTTTTTTCCCCGCGCGGCTGCACCGTGACGCCGGTGTCGCCCTCAACCATCCGGCGAACCAGTTCCGGGAAGTCGACCTCGGGCGTCCAATTCAGCTCACGGCGCGCCAGAGTCGCGTCGCCGCGCAGATCGTGAATCTCGCCGGTGCGGAAGAGCTTGGGATCGACTTCGACGTACTCGTTCACCGCATCGGCAACATCGCGGCCCTCGGGTATCAGATCCAGGCAGCGCAGCACCTCGACCACGAATTCGTATACGCTATGCGATCCGCCGGTGGCGATCACGTAATCCTTGGGCTCTGTCCGCTGCAGCATGGCGTGCATGGCGCGAACGTAATCGCCGGCGTAGCCCCAGTCGCGGCGCGCCTGCATGTTGCCCAGCTTAACTTTGTTCTTCTTGCCCAGCGCCCAATCGGCCGACGCCAGCGTGATCTTCCGCGTGACCATCTCCGGCCCGCGGCGCGGCGATTCGTGATTGAACAGGATTCCGCCCACCACAAAAATCCCGCGCTCGCGATAAACCCCACACAGGTTGTGCGCCGCGGTCTTCGAAACGCCGTAGGGCGACGTGGGACGCAGCGGCGTCTCCTCGTTGCGCAGGCCGTTCAGGTTGCCGTACATCTCCGAGCTCGACGCCTGGTAAACGCGCGTCTCCGGCTTCAACCGCTCCACCATGTTCAGCACCCGAGCCAGCCCGCCCACATTGATATCGAAGGTTTCGGCGGGAAGATGCCAGCTGGTCGGCACAAAGACCTGGCCGGCGAGGTTATAGATCTCATCCGGCATGGCTTTGGCGAAGGCGACCTCGAGGGAAACGGCATCGCGCATGTCGCCGTAAAGCACTTCGATCCGGTCACGAACCGCCTCCAGAAAGCGGACGGTGTCGGTCTCGCGGCGCACCAGGCCGTAAACTCTGTAACCAAGATCAAGTAGATATTCGGCAAGATAGCTGCCGTCCTGACCGGAAACTCCGGTGATGAGCGCGGTCTTCATGGAACTCGTTTCCTCCTGGGTCTCTACAGCTTGTATTTCAGATCTCGATCGGCAACTAGGTCATTGCCGGCATGATTGCCACATCAAACTAGAATACCGTATCCAGCCGCAGCGGCTAACGCCCGCCGCGTCCCAACAACAGGATCTTGACGGTGGAGAACATGATGAACAAGTCCAGCCCTAGCGAGACGTTCTTGATGTAGAACAGGTCGTAGGCCAGCTTTTCCTTGTTGTCCTCGAGGGTCGCGTTGTAGCCGCGATTGATCTGCGCCCATCCGGTGGCTCCCGGCTTTACCAGCCAGCGTTCGCGATAAAACGGAATCTGGGCCGCGCAATCTTCTTCCTGCTCGGGCACGAACGGCCGCGGTCCGACGAAGGCCATGTCGCCTTTTACGATGTTGAACAGCTGCGGCAGCTCGTCGATGCGCGTGCGCCGCAACCACTTCCCTACACGCGTGACGCGCGGGTCGCCGTGTTCGGCCGGCGACAGCTTGATCTTGTCCGATCCCTCGAACATGGAGCGGAATTTGTAAACTGTGAATAGCTTGCCGTGCTCGCCAACGCGGCTTTGCCTGAAGATCGCCGGCCCTTTGGAGTCGAGGCGCACAGCCAGCGCCGCCAGCAGCATGATCGGCGAAGTGATCACAATCGCCAGACTGCCCAGAATCAACGAAAAGATTCGCTTGTACAACCGCAGGGCAGGGCGCACGTGAAAACCTGACGAAAACAGCAGCCAGCTCAGGCGCAGCGAATCCAGCGGAATCTTGCCGGTAATGCCCTCGTAGTACTCGGGACCATCCTGGATGTAGACGCCGCGGGTCTTCAGTTTCAGCAATTGCTCCACGTGCAGCTTGCCGCGCCGGTCGCCCATGGTGATCACGATGCGGCGGGCGTTGCGCTGTTCCACGATGTCCTGCAAATCGCTGTCGCCAAAGCGAGGGATTCCGGCGGGCGTTTCGGTTGTCTCTCCGACGAAACCGACAACCCGCACTCCCAGCTCCGAGCGGCTGCTAATCTCCTGCATCAGCGGCAGCGCCAGAGGGCCGTCGCCGTAGAGGATGGCGCGCTCGGAGAAGCGGGCTGAGCGATTGAGAACGAAGAAAAGTTTGCGCCAGGCGGGAACCGTAACTGCAACAATGCCGACGCCCAGCCACAGCGTCGTGCCCACCAGGCTGATTTCCGGAAACGCGTAGTAGAGAACGGAAAGCGCAACGAAGGCGCATCCCAGAACTCCGACCAGGCGGGTGACGACTTCGCGCCGGTTCGATAGCACGGTGGAGTCGTACAGGTCGAAGTAGTACATCAAGGTGATAAAGATCCCAACCAGCAGGCCGATCCGTCCAAAGCCATTCTCGTACAGCAGATAGATGTTGGCATCCATCGCCGTTCCCGCCCAGAACACTACGGCGACCACAAAGGCCAGTGTGACAATTAAGGCCTCGGTCACCGTAAGCAACAGTGTTCGGGTGGGGAAGTAGGCATTAAACAGACGAATCATGCCGACGCCGCTTGGGCCTTCTTCGCTTCTTTCGCTGCTCTCTTAGCTTCCTTCTTGGCTTCCTTGGTCTCTTTGTTCGACTTGTTGGAGTAGTAGGAGCCGTAGTAGCTGTCGTTGCCGTTCGACGAAGACGCCTCGTTAAAGACCACGCCCAGCAGCTTATTCTTCTCGATCGTCTCCAGCGCCTTGTTCAATATCTTCTTGCGGGTGTAGCCGTCGCGCACTACCACCAGGACGCCGTCGCACAGGCGGGCGATCGAGGTGGAGTCAGCCATCGGCAGCATGGGCGTCGCATCCATCAGCACCCAGTCGAAGCTCTGCGACACCGCTTCCAGCATCTTCATGAAGCGGCCGGACTCCAGCAGGGGCAGCGGCTCATCCATGGCATGACCGGCGGCTAGTAGCCATACGGGCAGGTCGCGGATCTGATACAGCGAATCCTCCAGCGCCAGCTTGCCGTCGGCCCATTCGGAGATGCCACGCAGCTGCGTGGTCGAGAACAACGCGCTCACCGTAGGCCGGCGCAGATCGGCTTCAATCAGCAGAACTCTTTCGCCGGCACGCCGCGCCAGGGTCAGAGCCAGATTCGCAGCCACCACCGACTTGCCTTCATCCACCACCGAGCTGGTGACCAGCAGTTTGTGCAGGTGACGCTTTTGCTGCATGTGGGCCAGCCGCGTGGCCAATACGCGGAACATCTCGGCGCCGTGGCTGTCGGGATCGCTCATCGCCACCAGGCGCTGTTCAGGAGTGGGAACGGGATGCAGAACGCGCTCGGCGGGGACTTTCAGCCAATCCGATTCGATGGCCGACTCGGGCGCTGACATCCCTGAGGCTGACATCCCTGGAGCGGGTGGGGCTTCGACGGCAACTGCACTGGCAGCTTCCGGCTGATCTGGAACCAAAGGCGAGGTATCAGGATTCGGACTTTCACCTTGGGACCGTTGTAACGCTTCGAACACTCGACTCATGGTTTTAGACTCTCCTCGCTGCAGTTGTTGTCATCGACTTACTGGTTTCCAGAGTTTCACCATCCACGGTGCGGAGCATACGGAACAGCGAACGCAGCATGCTTTCGTTGTTCTCCTCGCGCGCGCCCATCGCCATCGGTACTTCCTCGGGAAGCGACGGGGTGATGAGCCGGAAGTCCGCGGCAACGTCGGTGATCATGTCGCCGGTTACCGGCCGCTGCTCGTTGGCAAATGCGCTGACCATGGAATTTTCGCAAAGGTTGTTGATAATGCGCGGAATGCCGCGCGAGTATTCGTAGATCTTCGCCAGCGCCTCTTCGGAGAAGATCGGTGGCTCGGCCGGAGCTCCGGCACGCTCCAGGCGCGACAAAATGTAAGCGTGGGTTTGAGTTTCGTCCAGCGGTTGCAGCTGGCAGCGCAGAGCGACACGCTGCTTCAACTGCCGCAGCTCGGGCGAATCCAGAACGATCTCCAGCTCCGGCTGCCCCAGCAGCACAATCTGCAACAGCTTCTGCTGCGAGGTTTCCAGGTTGGTCAGCAGCCGGATCTCCTCCAGCAGCTCCGAGCGCAGTGCCTGCGCCTCATCCACTACCAGTGCGGTGATCAGGCCGCGAGCATGGCGCTGGATGAGGAAGCGGTTCAGGTCGAGCAGCATTTCGGTCTTGTTGCGGCCGCTGTACGGCAGCCCAAAATCGGCCATGATGTACTGAAAGAACTCGACCACGGGCAGCAGCGGGTTGAACACATAGCCGAAGGCGATGTTGTTCTTGCGCAGCTCCGAGAGCAGGCAACGGACGAGCAGGGTCTTGCCCGTGCCCACCTCGCCGGTGATCACAATGAAGCCCTTGCGGCGGCCTACCCCGTAGTGCAGGTTGGCCAGAGCTTCATTGTGCCGCGGCGTCGGATGATAGAAGTACGGGTCGGGGCTGATCTCAAATGGATTGCGCGACAACCCGAAATATTGTTTGTACATGCACTATCCCCAGTAATAGGCGTAGACAACGCCTGATGGCAGTATGATCAGGCAAAGAATCATAACCGCGAAGGCCAGCCTGGGCACCCATCGGGCCCGCTTCAGCTCTTTGGCTGTCGCCAGCGCCGGAATCTCGGCCAGGATAGGCAGGCTGGTGGCGTCCGCCAGAGCCGCTTCTCCGCGGATGCGGTCGTCCAGGAACTCCGCTCCGAAGCCGAACAGAATGGCCAGCGCGATACCCGCACCAATCGCTCCCAGAGAGAACTTGAAGCGATCCGGGAAGTTCGGTTTGTCGGGAAGGCTGGGCGGATCGATTACCCGGAACTGCGCGCCCTGTTGCTGACGTTCCAGGCTGGTGGCCAATGCCGATTCCGTCTTCTTGGCCAGCAGTTCCTGGTATTCCTTCTTCAAGTTGCCGAAGTCACGCATCATGTCGGCTTCTTGCGCTTCTACCGCCGGCGTGGCATTCAGACGCGCCTGATAGACCGCGCCCTCCTGCTGCAGACGCTGCATCTGCTGCGTGGTCTGCTGCAGCTCCTGCTGGTTGAGCTTCATCTGCGTCTTCAGGTTGACCAAGGCATTGGCCTGGCCCACCGCCTGCGGTGATTCGCCGGATTCGACCTGATCGCGAGCTTCGTTGGCCATGTCCTTCTTCAGCTTCTCCAACGACGCGATCGTCTCCTTCAACTTCTTCACGTCCGGATGATCGGGGGTATAGCGGGCTTCCAGCGTGGCCAGATTGGCGCGCGCGGTATCCAGCTGCGAGTCGATGCTGGGCGGCGCCATCGCGGTGTCGCTCATATTGTTGTATTGCGTCTGCGCCGAGTTCAGGTAGGTCTGTTGCTGCATCAGCCGTTCGCGCTGCGCCTGCGCGGCCTGCATCTGCTGCTGAATTCCCTGCAGGATGTGGATATTGCTGTCCAGCTGCGACGGCAACGATCCCTCGTGCTCGGACTCAAAGGCGCGAACCTTGGCCTCTTGATCCGCCAGGGTCTGCGCTATCGCTCTCACCTGTGAATCCAGGAAGAGGGTCGTGGCTTCCGACTGCTCCTGGCTGGCGCGCACGTTCTCATCGACAAAGAACGAGGTCAGCGCGATGGTCACCTTCTGGGCCTGGTCGGCCGTAGGCGCCTTGTAGGAGATCTTGAAGGCGACGATTTCCGCTTTGCCCGAGCTTTGCGTCTCGCTCTTGATCAGCTCCATCTTGACGTCGTCGCGCATCTTCACCACCTGATCGTCCGGCGAAGTTGCGTAGCCGGGATACAGGTTGAAGCGCTGAATCAGGTTCAACAGGCGCGTGCGGCTCAGCACCTGGGTGCTCATGGCCTGTACGCGGTCGGCCAGGTCAACCTGCACATTGGGCTCAACCAGGTTGCTGGGCACTTTGGGAGGCTCAACCAGAATGGTGCTTTCCGAAATGTACGTTGGTGGTAAAAACCAGGCAGAAGCGAAGACAATAGCCCATCCGAAAAACAGTGGACCAAGGATCCACCACTTGCGGCGGAGCACAATCGCCCAATACTCGTCAAAGCCCTGCCCTGATTTCTGGTCGTCAAATTCCTGCATTGCCATAGATCACCGTCCCAAAGAATGATTCCACGTGTACTGCACTGTGAGGCCAAGACCGCTGGTGTCGACCGTGTTCGGCACGCCGAACTGGCCGTAATAGTTTTGTGTTTGGTGAATGAACGCGTAGTAGGTGCTCAGGTTCCACGCATTGTTAAGCCTGCGGGAAAAGCTAATCGTACCCTGCGCGCTGTGTAAGAACTGGTCGGCGGCGAGACCGCCGCTCTGGTCACTGATCGAATCGCTGTGTGCATACAGAATGCCCAGAGCCATAGTCCAGGCGCGATTAATTGGCCGGGAAAAAGTCCCCGTAGCCTGGTAATACTTCACCGCGCCAAACAGGCCACCACCGTTGGTAATGCTGTTGCTGCCCTGCAAAGCAAAGCTGTTGTGGTGCGGAGCCTGATAAGTGATGGTCAGACCTTCGGCAACGTTCACATAATCGTTGTGGATCTGCTGAATCAGGCAGCCGCTGGGGAAGCAGATCAGCGGAACCAGGTCTTTCGTCCCCGTCAGCTCCGGTCCTACCCACGCCGAAAGCCCTAAATTCTTGTTGACTCTCCAATTGATAAAGCTCTGGAACATATTCACGCCGGCGCGCGATTGCCCATGTCCGAAGTCCATGGCGGTAAAGATATAGCCTTCACCGGCCGAGATCGCCCGGCTGAACTGGTGCTGATAGAAAACGCCGCCGGAGTAAGTGGTCGAATTCCAGAAGCTTCCCAGGTTAGGCAGGTCGCTCTCCGTCTGGTAGCCGCGCAGATAGTGCTGGAAACTCTCGCCACCGTAGAAGTTCAGGGTGTCGTGCATGCCCAGCATGTAGGTCAGGTCGCCGGTTGCCTGATTCTGTTCCACCACCGTCTGTGGGAAGAAGTACACCGGATTGGGATAGTTGGGTTGGGGCTGCCCCAGGTATTCAAAGAACGGCTGAAAGGGATCGTCGGAATAGAAATAAGAGTCTTTCAGACGAAACTGCCAGCGTTTGGCGATCTGCCACATGATGCGGGCATTGGCGCTCTGGTTCAGGGTTGAGAAACTGCTGTACTGGCCAGGTATGCCCACGGTCTGGTTAATACCGCCGCTATAACCCGCTGACCACAGCAGGTGCGGTCGTACCTGCACGATGTTGAGGCCCCCGGTTGCTATGTACAGACTCTGCCAATATCCCGCCTCGCCAGCGTAGCCCCCCAGATACTGGCCCACCACGCCACCCGAGAAATTGAAGCTGTAGCCGGTATGAGAGACAGCATCACTAAACAGATTCAGGGCCGGCAGTTTTTCAGGATGCGAGAACGTAGCCTGCGGCCCACCCAGACCGGACTGATCATCTGATAACCCGCTTTGCAGACCGTCACTCCCTCCGCCACTTTGCGTCGACGAATCCTGTTGGGTCGACGAATCCTGAGTGCCGCCCTGCTGCTGTTGCTGCCCCGACATGTTGTAGGTCGAATAAACGCTCTGGCTCGGGGTCTGGTAAGTACCCTGGCTTGAAGTCGAGTAGCCCTGATTCGAATTATCGGACTGTTGCGCGTCGCTCGAATCGGGATAGCTCGAGTATCCGCCCTGCGATGAACTGGATGAACTTGCAGAACCGGCTTGCTGCTGCGGATCACTCGACGTGGGGTAAGTCGAGTATCCGCTCTGCGACCATGCCAGCGGGGCACACATCAGCGCGACTGCGGCCAATACTGGTCTAAGTTGCCGTTTCATCTCATCCTCCTGTTGCCCTGCACGAAATCCATCGGTCTACGGCACGACGATCGTATCGCGCGCCTGAACCATGATGTTCTGAGACATGTTCTGGCCCTTAATCACCTGCTTGTAATTGAAATGGATCTTCTGCTCCTTGCCATTCTCGTCCACGCGCAGAATATAGATCTTTTTCTCCTTGGCGAAATCGCGGAAGCCGCCGCTCAGGGCGATAGCATCCAGGATGGTGAGCGGCCGGGACAGGGGAAAGTAGCCCGGCTTGAACACATTGCCCATAATGTTGAAGCTGAGGCTGTTCACCGCCTCCACGACAACTACCACCTGGGGATCCGACATCACCTTGCTGAGCGAAGAGGTGATTTGATCCTGCAACTGAACCGGCGTCAAGCCGGCAGCTTTGATTTCCCCGATCAGCGGCAAAGTAATCATTCCATCCGGCCGCACGGGAGCCATCTTGGACAGCTCGGGTTCCTTCCACACGTTAATACCCAAACCGTCGCCGACGCCGATGACGTAGGTGTCCGACTTCACCGCGGGAACCCGTGACGCCGGCGTGTCCGTCGACGGCAAAGTGGTCGCCTTGGCAACGTTGCTCGAGCCTGTTCCCGAATCGGCAGGTATTACCGGCTTCGAAGCTGTAGTCGAATCGGAGCCTTGTGCGCTGCTGTCCTGCGCCCAGGCTGCGACCGCCCATAGCCCCAACAGCATGATTCCAGCCACTACTAAAATTCGTTTTCCCAACGCCTGTCTTTGCAAATACATCATTCACCTCGGTCTGGATTACTCGGTCCCGTTTTCCTCGTGTTTCGTTACCGAACTGGAACGCCGCTGCGGAATTCCAACTTCTTTGAGCTTGTACAGCAAAGCGCGATAGCTGATGTCCAACGAGCGCGCTGCCTTCTTGCGGTTCCAGTTATTGGCATGCAGCGCGTTCAGGATTATACGAGCTTCGAGCTTGCGAACCGTCTGCCGCGTCAACTTCTTCAGCGATACCGGCCCTTCCAGCATCAGGGTGTCAAGCGTATCGCGCTCGTTCGGTTCCAGCAACTCGCTCAAAATCACATCTTCCGTTCCCATCACCACGTAGCGCTTGATCAGGTTTTCCAGTTGCCGGATATTGCCCGGCCAGGAATAGCGCTGCATCTTCGCCATCAATGCCGGCCGCATCATCACTGCCCTGCCGTTCAGCTTCTCGTTGTACGACTGCAGCAGGTAATCGCAGATAAGTGGCAAATCCACCGCCCTCTCTCGCAATGGAGGCAGATGGATGGTCATGGTCGCAATGCGGTAAAACAAATCGCCCCGGAAATTACCCTGCTCAATCTCCTCGTGCAGCTCGCGGTTGGTCGAGCACACCACCCGCACTTCAACTTTCTTGTCTTCCTGGGCGCCGATGCGGCTGAACTGGCCGTCCTGCAGAAGCTGCAGCAGCTTGGCTTGCAACATAGGATCAAGCTCGGCAATCTCGTCCAGGAACAACGTGCCGCGGTGCGCCAATTCAACTCTACCCGGTTTTGGGTTGTTGGCGCCGGTAAATGCGCCGCGCTCATAGCCGAACAGTTCGCTTTCGAGAAGCGTTCCCGGAATGGCCGGACAGTTCACCTTCACAAAAGGCCCGGCCGCCCATGGCGAATACAAATGCAGCAAGCGGGCGACGATGTCTTTTCCGGTACCGCTTTCTCCGCTGACCAGGACGGAGAGGTTCGAGGCCGCGACTCGCTCCAGCTTCTGGCGCACGTCACGCATGGCAGGCGTCTGCCCGAAGATCACTGGCTCAGGAGGAAGCTGCTGCGCCGTGATCGCACTCTCGTTGTTCGAGCCCGCCAACAATGGCATCTGCGTACTCTCGCGTCTACCTTTTTGAAGAACGGTGCTAACTAATTGCATTTCTTGCGCCAAGTTCCTGCACATTGCAAGAAAATGCGCATATTCCAGCTAAGTTACTGCTGCAAATAATCTTGATTTATCGGTAGCCAGACTGTTTTATCACTTCAGAGGGGTAAAAGCGAAGGATTTTGCGCTTCGAATGTGCAAATGTTTTCACTCTGGGGAAGTGAGTTTCCCAACCGACCGCGTCTTGCCCACTTCCATCGCCAGCGGGGGACTCAGCAATGGTTCGTGGAACTGTAGTCCCAGCAGAAAGTACTGCCGATCGGCGGTACATCGCAGTACGGTGGCGCGCAAAAGTGAAACCGAGCGCGGCAATTGGGCTTTATTCACCAGCGCGACCGGAATTTCCAGGGAGATCTCAGTGCCGGGATCGAGGTAACGCCGCGTGGCTAGTAGCACTCCGCCGGCTGAGAGATTCAGCGCAGTGGCAAATTCGAGGAATTCTTCTCCCTCAGAGTTCTTACCGCGTACGAAAAAGGGAATGGAGATAGGAAGCCGGTCCCAGCCGCGGCGCTCGGCAACGGATACGGTTCGACGCACTAGCGCTCTCCTGCATCCCTTACATTACAAGTCAATGACGCACATTGATAACCAAACCCATGTTGCAGTGAGTGCCTTTGTTTTATTTGAGATAGGTTATGTTACCAACACCTCGTGCAGCAGTTACCGGTGCAATCTATTGCGGATGAGAGGAAGAGGAATGCCTGCTTTAGAGGAAAACCGGTTCCGGAAAAGGAAACTTAATTGCTCTTTTCCCGCAAAATTAATCAGTTTGGCGTTGACAATACATGACTTTAGGGTAAAATCAATTCTCCCCCTGTAGAGTGCTTCCACTCTATTTTCCCGAGGAATGGCAAATAGCTAAACCCAGGACTAACTTAAGCCGAGAGTATGCCTGTGGAACAAAGATCGGGGATCCCTCCTGAGGATGCGCAGGACTCTCTGTCTCCTTCCGGGAAGGCTAAGGGCGTTATTCCGATGCCAGTGCACGTGTCACCGGTCAGGTCGGCTCACAAGCACGTTACCGACGAGTACTGCAGCTGTTGCCGCGATGCTTTGGCATCTGCCGCTCACGAGTTGAAGACTCCTTTGGCCATCATGGATGGCTACCTCCAGCTATTGCTGGCGCAGAGGCTCGGACCCCTCAATCCCCGCCAGATGGAGGTTCTGGCCGAGATGCAGGCCAATGGCGCGCGCCTGTCGACCTTCATTCAGAACTTGTTGACCTACGCCGCGCTCAAAGTCGATCGCCTGGAACTCAACTACGAGGTCGCCAGCATCAACGACTGCATCAGTGAGATCGCGGAAGTCTGGGCACAGCGGTTCAACGAGAAGGCCATTGCCTTCTACTTCCTGCCCAATGACAAGCTGCAGCCTTTCCCCTTCGATTACTACAAGGTGCAGCACGTCGTCTCCAACCTGCTCGACAATGCCATGAAGTACACACCCGCGTCGGGAACGGTCTGGCTGCACGTTGAGCCGTACTTCTGGGAGCGGCGTACCGTGGCACGGCCGCCGGTCGTGGAGCGCCGCCGTCAGCGGATCAATGCGCCCAACTGCTGCCGCGTTTCCGTATCGGACACCGGACCCGGGATCGCGCCCGAGTTCCAGCAGGAAATCTTTGAAGAGTACTTTCGCTTGGTCCCGCCCGGCATGCGAGCGGAAGGCCACGGCCTTGGTCTGGCTATTGCGCGCCGTCTGGTCCAGTCAGCCGGCGGAAAGATCTGGGTCGAAAGCGAGTCTGGAGCGGGGAGCAAGTTTTCCTTTCTGATTTTGCTGAATCCTTCCCCCGAACGCTTAGCGGAGGAGCAATGAGCGCTGGCCACATCCTTGTGGTGGACGATGAACCTAGCATGTTGCGGTATTTGCAGACGGTATTGGAGCTAGATTCCTATCGTGTGTCCACCGCCTCGAACGGTCTGGAAGCCCTGGACAAAGTGCAACGCGACACTCCCGACCTGGTCCTGCTCGACATGGTGATGCCGGGCGCTGACGGTCTGGAGACGCTGCAGCGCATTCGCGAATCGAAGCCGTCGACCAAGGTCGTCATGCTGTCCTGCGTCCGCGACACGCGCAAAGTTGCACAGGCCATGCGCCTCGGCGCTCAGGATTATCTCTCCAAGCCCGTCCAGAAGGAAGAAATGGACGAGGTGCTGCGCTTTTGCCTGGAGAACACAGATCCTGCCGCTCCCGGCGCGGGCGATGCCATCGAAGTTGGCGAAGGCGTGTACTTCTTCTCCGCCACGCCCATGATGCGCCACCTTCGCGGCCAGTCCTTGCAGGTCGCCAAGTTCGACTTCCCTGTCCTGCTGCTCGGCGAGAGCGGCACCGGCAAGGAAGTTCTGGCGAAGCTGATTCACAAGTACTCCGATCGTGCGCACCGAACACTCCTCAAAGTGAATTGCGCCGCCGTGCCCAGCGAGCTGCTGGAGAGCGAGCTTTTCGGTTACGAGCCCGGCGCGTTCACCGGCGCCAACAAGGCCAAGCCCGGCAAGTTCGAGCTGTGCAACAAGGGCACGTTGCTGCTGGACGAAATTGGCGAGATGTCGCCCGCCCTCCAAGCCAAGCTGCTGCAGGTTTTGCAGGACGGCCAGTTCTCCCGCCTCGGCGGCCGCGTCACTGTCAAGGTCGATGTCCGCGTGCTGGCGGCGACCAACATCAACATGCCGCAGGCCATCGCGCAGAAGACCTTCCGCGAGGATCTCTACTACCGCCTCAACAGCTTCGTACTGCGCATGCCGTCGTTGCGCGAGCGCCGCGAAGAGATTCCCATGATCCTCCGGCACTTCATGCTTCAACTCGCCGATCGCTATGCCTGCGCCCCGCTCAGCGTTACCCAGCGCCTGGTGGAAGCCTGCGAGAACTATTCCTGGCCTGGCAATATTCGCGAGCTGGAAAATTTCGTGAAGCGCTATCTCGTGCTCGGCGACGAATCCGCCGCTATCGGCGAGCTGCAGAAGGCTATGAGCCATAATCCGCAAAACGGCTCGGCCGGCTCGCCGGAGCAGAAGCAGCCGCAGCAACAGCCCGATCTGAAGGAAATGGTGCGCAATCTGAAGAACGGCGCGGAGAGTGAAGTGATCGCGCAGGTGCTGGAAGAGACCGCGTGGAACCGCAAGCGCGCCGCCACCAAGCTCAACATCAGCTACAAAGCTCTGCTCTACAAGATCCGCCAGTACGACATCCGCCCCCGCCAGGCGGGATGAGAGTGATTAGCCCAGCGCGGAAGCGCTGGGTAGCGCGCTTTCATTGACAATCCCCTCCGCAATCATCTATTCTTAGGTCTTTCGCAGTCCTGCGTTTGCCCGCCTGAGGATCTCTGCGCGTTCAGCGCCTGAACCAAGCGGCTCTTTCGCACTTACAACATCTGGGAGAGTTTAAAGATGTCTACGTATTTCCCCAAGGGGGAAATCGCGCGCAAGTGGTTTGTCATTGATGCCGACGGTCAGACACTGGGCCGCCTGGCGACCCGGGTCGCGCGCATCCTCTCGGGCAAGGACAGCCCCAAGTACACCCCGTTCCTCGACACCGGCGATCACGTCATCGTGATCAATGCCGATAAGGTGCGTATCACCGGACTGAAGGCGGATGCCAAGGTCTATCACCACTATTCCGGCTACCCCGGCGGCATGAAGTCGGAAGAATACAAGAAGCGCATGGTGCGCAAGCCTGAGCAGGTGGTGGAAGAAGCAATCACCGGCATGCTGCCGCATACCAAACTGGGCCGCGCGATGGCTGGCAAGCTGAAGGTCTATCGCGGCGACAAGCATCCGCACGCCGCTCAAAAGCCGGAAGCGCTCGAAGCCGCCGCAAAGCGCGCGTAGTCGTCCAACTCCCACCGCAAGTGGGATGACACTGACTAGCCTGAGTCGAAGGGCCGGGTCGAGCGTGGATCGGATTCTGAGCCGCGAAGCGGCGGAATTTGTGTTAGCCGTGGGCGTAAGCCCGCGGTCGTGAACGAAGATTAATCCCGAGTCCCGTAGGGACGGCACCAGCGCCTTCAGGCGCGAAACTGATTAGCCCGGCGCGGAAGCGCTGGGTACGGCGCGATTGAAATTCTCCAGTCCCTTTAGGGACGGTAGGACACTGAGACAGATGGCAGAACAGGTTCAATACTACGGAACGGGTCGGCGCAAATCGAGCGTGGCCCGCGTATTCCTTCGCCCTGGTAGCGGCGAATTCACCGTCAACGGCAAGCCCTTCGATCAGCACTTTGTGACCGAAGCGCAGCGCATCATGGCGAAGTCGCCCTTCGTGCTGACCGAAACCTCCGCTACCTTCAACATGACGGCAACGGTGCGCGGCGGCGGCGTGAACGGACAGGCCGGCGCAGTTCTCATGGGCGTAGCCCGCGCGCTGCAGGAGTTCAATCCTGAACTGCGCGCCAAACTGAAGGCCGAAGGCTTCCTGCGTCGCGACGCCCGCGGCAAGGAACGTAAGAAGTACGGACAGAAGGGCGCGCGCAAGCGGTTCCAGTTCTCGAAGAGATAACGGCGTTGTCGGTTGTCGGTCACGACGGCAGGTGTTTTAACTGACAACCGGCAACTGACAACTCGCCTTTTGGTTCCGGGGGCGAGTCGACTGACGCAACACCAACCGGAACGAAACCTTCCCGCACACGCATTCGGAGCGGGGCGGGAAAAGCAATTCAGGCTGCGGCCTGAATGCAAGCCTACTGAGGAGGTAGCTTGGCAAACATCACCATGAAGGAGTTGCTCGAAGCGGGCGTTCACTTCGGGCATCAGACCAAACGCTGGAATCCGAAGATGAAGGAATATATCTTCGGCGAACGCAATGGCATTTACATCATCGACTTGCAGAAGACGCTCAAGATGTTCAAGGAAGCGTCCAGGTTTGTCACCGAACAGGTGGCTGAAGGCAAGCTGGTGTTGTTCGTCGGCACCAAGCGCCAGGCGCAGGATGCCATCGCGGAAGAAGCCACGCGCAGCGGCATGTTCTACGTCAACTCGCGCTGGCTGGGCGGACTGCTGACCAACTGGGTGACGGTGCAAAAGTCGGTGAAGCGGCTGAAAGAGCTCGATGAGATGGCCACCGATGGCCGCTACGAGCTGCTGCCCAAGAAGGAAGTCATTAAGCTGGAGCGCGAGCGCAAGCACCTCCAGGCCAATCTTGCCGGCATCAAGAATCTGAATCGCTTGCCTGACCTGCTGTTCGTGATCGACTCCAACAAGGAGCAGATCGCGGTGAAGGAAGCGCGCAAGCTGGGCATCCCGGTGGTCGCCGTGGTCGACACCAATTGCGATCCCAGTGAAGTGGATTACGTGATCCCCGGCAACGACGACGCGCTGCGCGCCATTCGGCTCTTCGCTTCGAAGATCGCCGACTCGGTGGTCGAGGGTTCGCAGGCTGCGACCGATAAGCAGACGGCAGAGTTTTCCGCGGGTGTGCAATTCAGCGAAGCAGCACAAGCTGCCGCCGCCACTCCTGAGGGTGCAGAAGCTGCCGAAGGCGCCGTCAGCACGGAGGCCTCGACGATTGACGACTCCGAAGAAGTCAGCATGGAAGAAGTGCTGGGCCGCGGAGGCCGCCGCGCCGAAAACACCAGCGCCTAATTTGTGATTTTGGATTGACGAGTGGTTCTATGGCCCGCGCGTTGATCGAGCGCGGGCGGTTTTTTACAAGACGCTATTCGCCTTTCGCTCTTCGCCAGAGCATGCAAGGCTCCCCGTCGCCGGTGGTCGAGGATGCGAAGGGGAGGGTAAACAGTGCCGAAGGCACGGCATAACTTAGCCCAGCATGGAGCGCCCTCTTTTGGCGCGGGAATGCTGGGTGGGCTTTGTAAATTGACTCCGAGTCCCTTTAGGGACGGCAATAAGAATTCATTCATAACGGCTGTTGATCGTTCTGGCGAAAAGCGAAGAGCGAAATGCGAACAGCGAGATCGAGGATCACCAACAGATGGGTACAACTACCGTGAACATTTCGGCCGCACAAGTTAAAGAGCTTCGCGACAAGACTAACGCTCCCATGATGGATTGCAAGAACGCCCTCACGGAAGCCAAAGGCGATGTCGAGCAGGCTATCGTCATTCTCCGCAAGAAGGGCATCGCCACGGCCGCCAAGAAGGCGACGCGCGCCACCAGCGAAGGCTCGGTGGCCAGCTACATTCACGCCGGCGGCAAGATCGGCGTGCTGGTCGAGGTCAACTGCGAAAGCGACTTCGTCGCCCGCACCGACGACTTCAAGACCATGGTGCACGACATCGCCATGCACATCGCAGCGACCGATCCGCGCTTCATCCGCAAGGAAGATGTCACTCCTGAAGCCTTCGAGAAGGAGAAGGAAATCTACCGCGCCCAGGCAGCGCAGACCGGCAAGCCTGCGCCGGTGATCGAGAAGATCGTCGAAGGCAAGATGGCCAAGTTCTACGAGGAGGTCTGCCTCTACGAGCAGACCTTCATCAAGGAACAGACCATCACCGTGCATCAGCTCATCGCCACCGTTGTCGGCAAGCTGGGCGAGAACATCTCCGTCCGCCGCTTCGCCCGCTTCAAAGTCGGCGACGTCGGCGAGACCATCGCCATCAGCAAAGCCGGCGACCAGGCCAGCGAGTAAGCACCACTCAACCAAGAAAAATGCAGGGCGGAAGAAATTCCGCCCTGTTTTACTAACTGCCTAGAGAAGGGCTGCGTCCAATCCCACAATGAAGCTGATGCCGTCGATCGCCAGCCTCTTCAGGCTCGCGTCGTTCGATATGTAGAGATCCGTACCGGCGACCGCAGCGCTCGCCAGGTGGATCGCATCCGCGGGCGACACTCTCCATCGCACTCGAATCCGGGCGTAGCGGTCGGCCACTTCTGTGTTGAAGGGAAGCAGGCGTATAGCAGGGCTCTCAAAATATCCGCGAATCTTCTTTACCTCATCGGCGCCGGCCGTCTTGTAGGTTCCTATCAGTACTTCGCCCACGGTAAAGACACTGGTACAAAGTTGGTCGCCGCGTCCCTCCATGCGATTGTGGATTTTCTCTACCTGTTTCACACGCGAAGGATTCGCTTCGAGCCAGTAGATGAACAGCATCGTGTCCCAATAAATGAGGCTCACTTATCTTCCTGCCTTGTCGGGATGATAGAACTGTTCGCGCTCGCGACGAAGAAACGCTTCCCCGCCACCGATGGAATCCAACGCAGTCTTCAACAAGCCCCGGAGTTTACGAAAGTCGGATGCTCCCGCGCTTGCGCCGCCGGGCTCCTCATCCAGCAGCCGATAGGTATAGGTGACACGTGTTCCCATCCCGGATGGAGGGCCGGAAACTGCCTCAATCGCCAGACCGTTTTTTTTCAGGAAGGTTTTGGAGGCCAGGGCAGTACAGACGTTCGGCACGCGGTTCTTCAGCTTTAATCCACGGTGCACATCCCCGGCAACAACTTGTACGCGCTTCCATCCCTTGCGGCGGGCAGGCTCAATAAACTCCCGCGCCGCGAATGACCGGATCACGTCAGCGGAATTGGCCTCCATGTGTCCCCCTGTATGTTGATGATTGGACGAATATGAATAACATACACCAACATACAAACACAGATCAAGAGAAAGAATCCACTAGGCCTCAGGGGGCTATCCTTCCTTCACCGCCTGCAGAAACGCTGCTCCGAATTTCTCCAGCTTGAACTCGCCCACGCCTCGGATGCGCGCCAAGGCTGCTAGATTCTGCGGCGCGGAGCGGGCGATGTCGCGTAATACCGAGTCGTGAGCCACCCAGAAGGCGACCATGTTGTGAGCCCGCGCCAGTTCCAGGCGGACGCTCTTCAACCGCGCATAGCGACGCTCGGCCGCGGGATCGAGCGGTGCGGCATCTGCGTCGGGCGACTTCGGCTTCGCCGCCGGCTTGCGTTTGCTCCTGGTCCTCTCTACCGCGGGGCTTGGCTGCATGCGAACATCGCCGCGGCAAACATCGCAACTGCAACCCGTCACTTCGGAGTTGTCGCCGAAGTAAGCCAGGATGGAGCGACGGCGGCAGCGCCGCGCATACGCATACTGAAACATGCGCTCCAGCTTCTGCTCGGCATGGCTTTGCAGAAGATCAATTTGCGCTTCCGACAGTGCGCTGTTGTTCTCGCCAATCTTGCTGATGAAGAATTCCTGCGTATGCCGATCCACCAGGCTGCAATATAAGACGCACTGGGCCGGCCGCCCATCGCGCCCCGCTCGTCCCGCTTCCTGATAGTAGGCCTCCAGGCTGGCGGGAATGTTGTAATGCACCACAAACCGGATGTCGGGCTTGTTGATGCCCATGCCGAACGCGTTGGTCGCCACCACCACCGCATCTGCGTGGGCCATGAAAACCTGCTGCGCCTGGGTGCGCGAATCGGAGTCCATGCCGGCGTGATACGCGCGGATCGTACGTTGCGGAAATTTCTCATGCAAGAACAGGGTCAGATGCTCAACTTTCTTGCGCGTGGCGCAGTAGACGATGCCACTGCCCGGTTGCTTCGAGAGCCCGTGCGCCAGCGCCTCGTCCTTCGCGTATTCGAAATCGATGCGCCGGCACGCATACGTGAGGTTCGGCCGGTCAAATCCGGTAACGTGCAGCTTGGGGCTGCGCAGCTTTAACATGCTGACGATGTCGTTCCGCACCGGCGGCGTCGCCGTCGCCGTCAATGCCATCGTCACCGGCGCGCCGAGTTGCTCTCGCACCTCCGCCAGCCGCATGTACTCCGGGCGAAAGTCGTGTCCCCAGAAGCTCAGGCAGTGCGCTTCATCCACCACCAGCAGGTTGGGCTTAAGCTCAGGTATTACTCGCTGAAACGAAGCAGCGGCGAAGCGCTCCGGCGCCAGGTAAAGCAGTCCGCTGAATCCCGCTCGCAGCCGGCTGAGGGCTCGCGACTGTTCTTGTCCCGTCTGTGAGCTGTTCAGCAGCAGGACGGGCACTCCCAGCGCCTCCAATTGGTGCACCTGGTCCGCCATCAGCGAAATCAAGGGCGAGACCACAACCGTCAGCCCCTTCAGCAGCAGTGCCGGCAGCTGAAAGCACAGGCTCTTGCCGGCGCCCGTCGGCATCACGCACACAACATCATTGCCCGCAAGCACATCCTGGATGACCTCTCGCTGGCGAGGACGAAACTGCGGCAGCCGGAAGACCTGTTGCAGAAGATCGTCAATCCTGTCCATGAGGAAAGGCCCTTCAACTACTCTATCTCACGCTCCTGTCCTCGCCTGCGCCGATATTCGTGGTGTGTACAGTAGTTGGACAGCGTGGTTCCCACTTCCGGATCGAACGCGTCGACACGCCGCAAGCGTTCGAGGCTGACCCACACAGCCAGTAAGCCTGATTACCCGAGGTGTTTTCTTAGAATAGATAGATCAGGTTCACCGCCATGGTGAACTGGTTGGAAACCCAGTAATTATCTCGCTGAAAAACGTCTTTGTTGGAGAGATCGAGACGAATGTCGCCACGAACCACAAATTTCCCGTCCAGCTTCTTGAAGTGCTCGTTGACCTTTGAGAGCTTCGCGGCGAAGTCATACTCGGGCGTCAGCGTGAATTCCTCAAGCGTCTGAGGAATGCCTGTGCGGGTGCCTCCGCTGTCGTTGAAGACTTCCCCGCGGTACGCCAGCGAGAAGACCGGCGTGAAAGCGTATTTCGAATATCCGGCGATGCCCTTCCAGATGGCGTCATAACCCACGGCTATACCGTTCTCTTCGTGCGCATACAGCGAATCGAAGCCGAGGTTCAGCTTGGGAGTAGTCTTCCAACTGCCCACCACTTCGAAGGCGTTGCGATTATCGATATCGTCACGCGGTAAGGCCGGACCATGAATCCAGTTGAAGTAGAAGGTGGTGGTTTTGGTAGGAGTCAGGATGAACTGCCCGCCATAGGAATATCCGTGATTAAATCGCTGGAACTCATCCCAGCCATTGGTCACCAGAAACATGGCCGAGATCGCTCTGTTGAACGCGTACGTCGCTTTCGCGCCGGTATTGGTGAATGGCACCCCGAAGCCAAACAAGAAGCTGCGACTGAATTCGTCGTTGTAGCCGTCGTACCCGCCGATCACCTCCGATCCCATATGCGTGGCGAACTTGCCGGCGTCAAAGCGCAGTCCCTTGCCCAACGGCGCGATGTAGCTCACGTACATCTCAGGAATATCGAAGTTACCTGCCTTCATGGTTTCGCAGTTGCGGAACAGCCCGTACGCCGCTGTAACCTTAGGCACGGCTGATCCCGCGATCATGTTGAAGCGAAAGCCGAATTGATTAGGTTTATCGATCGCCCGTTGGATCACCAATTGCGCCATGTCCAGCTGCGGCTCTACGTCGGCGTAGTCGAAGACGCGATACTGGTTGATGCGAAAGGCTGGATTGTTGGTGTTGTAGACGAAGGACAGTGACGCGAAGCCGTTGACCGTAATTCCCCACCACGCCTTGACCTCCGGAGAGCCCGGAGGCGGCGCGTTATCAGGGTCGCTCAACAAGTAGACGGCTTCCGGATGTTTCTCGGCCACCGGCGAGGTCGGCGCACTTGCCGATGTAGATGGATCTTGCGCAAGCAGAAGCAGGGGCAATGCCATCATCGCCCCTGCTAATCGAATCGACCGGCCGAAAGCTGGCTGCCCCAGCATAGGCTATTTTCTCGGGCCAACCAGCTCTGCTTCTTCTTCCTTGTGCTGTTGTTCTGCTCGCATCTTGCGATCGCCGTTAAACAGGTCTTCCACTTCCAGCGTCTCGTAAGCATGCTCACCGTGGATCGACTCATCCAGACCAATCTCTTCGCCCGTCGCTTCGACTTTCACCGGAGTGAACATGTCGATGATGCGCAGCATGGCGTAGGTGAAGAAGAAGGCCCAGAAGGACGAGAACACAATGGCGACGACTTGCTTCAACAGGAAGGTTGGATCGCCGTACAGTAGACCGTTGGCGCCTTCGGGATTGAAGGCTTTGTTAGCGAAGATGCCGAGCATCACGATGCCCAGAGCGCCGCCCACACCGTGCACGCCCCAAACGTCGAGAGCGTCGTCCCAGTGCAGCTTGTTCTTCATCTCAACAGCGTAGTAGCAAACGATGCCGGCGACAGTGCCGATGATGACGGCCGTCGTAGGCGAAACATAGCCGGCAGCCGGCGTAATGGTGGCGAGTCCAGCGACAGCGCCGGTCAGCAGGCCGAGAAACTTCGGTTTCTTCTCGTTGATCCAGGCCATCAGCAACCAGGCGACCGCGGCAAAGGACGCGGCCACATCGGTGTTCAAGAATGCCGTGCCCGTCACCGAATTGCATGCCATCTCGCTGCCGGCGTTAAATCCGTACCATCCGAACCACAGCAGTCCGGTGCCTAGAGCCACCAGCGGAATGCTGTGCGGACCGCGATCCTGCACGCGCCGCTTGCCGACATACAGAACCGACGCCAAAGCGGCGAAGCCGGCAATGTTGTGGACCACGATGCCGCCGGCGAAATCCTTCACGCCCCACTGCTGCAGGAAGCCTCCACCCCACACCATGTGCACGAAGGGGAAGTAGACGAAGGTCAGCCACGCCGTCAGGAACAGCATGTAGGCCTTGAACGTCACGCGATTGGTGAAGGCGCCCGAGATCAGGGCCGGCGTGATGATGGCAAACATCATCTGAAAGGCGATGAAGACCATAGCCGGGACGGTGTCATTGGGCGAGGGGGTATTCAGGGTTATGCCGCGCAGACAGGCGTTGTGGAAATTGCCGATGATGCCATGCCAGTCGCCGCTGAAGCACAGCGAATAGCCGTAGAGATACCAAATCACGGTGGTCCAGCCCATCGAGACAAAACTCTGGATCATGATGGCCAGGACGTTCTTGCGGCCGACCAGGCCGCCGTAGAAAAACGCCAGTCCTGGGGTCATCAGCATGACCAGGCTGGTGCAGATAATCATGAAACCGGTGTTGCCGGTGTCAAGGTGTAGCATTGAAGCCTCCAGGAGAATCTGTGCGGTGAGGAACTGGGCCTCTGCTCGGGAATAGGCGCGAGTCGTAGGCAAGCGCAGCGGGGCTGCCAGGGTGCGTCGAATGGGAATTGTCGTGGGCTTTGCGCTGAGCCGACGTCACGACTCGGCACACAACGGCCGAACAGCAGGGGAACGTGCGTGCAGACCGGAAGGTCGTAATCGCCTCGGGGCGCTATCTCTAGCGGGCAGAAACCTGGCTACCGAAAGATAGCCTGCGCTCTGCCCCCACCCCTCGTCTGTGCAACATGTCACTCGCTCCTGTGACAATGCCAGCTCACCACCTCCGACCACCCACATTCGTGGGCAGCTTGCTGCTACACTGACAGGAGTATCGCTTTTACATGGACGCTCCCGTCTACAAACGCATTCTCCTGAAGATTTCCGGCGAAGCGCTGGCCGCCGGGCAGGGCTTTGGAGTCGACAACCAGCGCGTGCACGAAATCGCCGCCGAGCTCGCCGACGTCCACAGGCTTGGCGTTGAGATCGCCATCGTCGTTGGCGGCGGCAACTTCTTCCGCGGCGTCGCCGAACAGGCCAAGAAGATGGACCGCGTCTCCGCCGATCATATGGGCATGCTGGCGACGGTCATTAATGCTCTCGCATTGCAGGACGCGCTGGAAAAGCAGAACGTCTTCACCCGCGTGATGAGCGCCATCGAGATGAACCAGGTGGCCGAGCCGTTCATCCGCCGCCGTGCCATGCGTCACCTCGAGAAAGGGCGCGTCGTCGTCTTCGCCGGCGGCACCGGCAATCCGTATTTCTCCACCGACACCGCTGCCTCGCTCCGCGCCATGGAGATCAAGGCCGACGCCATCCTCAAGGCCACCAAGGTCAACGGCATCTACACCGACGACCCCGTCCTGGTAAAAGACGCCACCATGTTCGAGCACATCAGCTACATGGAAGTCCTGCAGCGCGGCTTGCGGGTGATGGATGCTACCGCGATTGCTCTTTGCCGCGAGAACAACCTGCCCATCGTCATCTTCAATCTTAATGAGCGCGGCAACATCCGCCGCGTGGTCCTGGGTGAGCGGGTGGGCTCGCTGGTCAGCCAGAACTAATTCGCGATACCTGCTATTTTGTCGTGAACGTAAATAATTCTGGCCTTCTTGCGGGCAACACCGCTGCCTGAGCTAGAATTCCGCTGTTCCCCGCTGAAGCGCTGCTATGGCTGAGCACGATCACAGGCCATCGGAGCAGGTCCCAGTCTCAGGGGTATACAGAGTCGATCACAATGGTCACCGCGATTCGCATGAAGTTACGCTGCTGGAGGGCGAGGTCTTTCCTGCGTGCGCGGTGTGTGAAGACAAGGTTCGCTTTGTGTTGAAGCATCGGGCGAGCAGCATCCATCTGGACAAGGACTTCCCGCGACGGTGAGCTAATCAGGGTGTCCGAAGACCGAGGGGGAGAAGGCTTTGTTTTTTTGCCTGACCCTTCCCAAATTGTCTCAGTTACGCTACTTTTCTAGCACACAGCAAGCAAATGATGATGTCGGGGGTTCCCATGGTTCTGCCCGCACGCAAGCGAGACCCTCCTCTTGATCCGGCTGCGCGTAGCAGTCGCCTTTTCAACGACACGAGTTCCGGCTTCAAAGCGCCAGTTTCAAGAACACAGGACATAGCGGTGGCCGCTCCAACGATCGCAAATATCGCGCCGGAGACAGTGTGCGCCAGTCCGGAATCTATGAGGTTGTTCACGACCGCGATCATCGCGAGCTGCATGAAGTCGTAATGATCAGCGGCGAGCACTTTCCTGATTGCGAAACCTGCAAAGATAAAGTGCGTTTCCGCCTCGTACGAACCGCACCCTACATCTTCCAGGACGAAGACTTCGAAGAAGAGGTGTGAGGAGAGCACCTGTCAGCTGTCAGAGCCGGCTTCTTGCGCGGCCCCGTTATAGGCTGCGCTCCGCAGGTTCCACGTTTCCAGCGGCAATCATTCGATCTACGGCTCGGCCAGAACACCACACGCCTTCGCGGCGCTCAATGCCGAGTGGCGCTCAAGCCGATAGCTGACAGCCGACGGCCGGTTGCTGAAAGCTGACGGCTGAAGGCTTATAATCGTGGGTTTGTGACTTCATTGTGAGGCGATCATAATGGCTCAAGTGTCGATGGCGGCGATTCCCGCCTTGAAGGATAGCTTCGCGCAACTTCGCATCCGCATGGAGAAGGCGGTCGAAGACTTCCGCAAAGAGATGGCAGCGACCCGCACCGGCCGTGCCTCGGTTCATATGCTGGACAGCGTCACCGTCGACGCCTATGGCTCGCAGATGCCGCTGAACCAGCTGGCCAACGTGAGCGCGCCGGAACCGCAGCTCATCACCGTGCAGGCCTGGGACGTCAGCCTGATCGGCGCCATCGAAAAGGCCATCCGCAGCGCCGACCTCGGCCTGAATCCGATGAACGACGGCAAGCTCGTCCGTGTGCCCGTGCCCGCCCTCACCGAAGAGCGCCGCAAGGAAATGGTCAAGCACCTGCACAAGGTTCTGGAGGATCATCGCACCGCCGTGCGCAACATCCGCCGCGATGGCAACGACCTGATCAAGAAAGCCATGAAGGACAAGAAGATCACCGAAGACGAAGAGCGCGGCGCTCTGGACCAGATCCAGAAACTTACCGACGACGAAATCAAGAAGATGGAAGAGCTGGCCAAAGGCAAAGAGAAGGAAGTGATGTCGATCTAGTTTTCCGGTGATGCTTTCCTGCATCCGTGCCGTTCCTTTCCTTCACGAGTGATAAGCGGTGCTGATGCGGGGAGAGAGCTTGAGGGGTAACCGCTCGCCGCTTGCTTCATCCCGCCTCGGTCGAGCCATATGCGTAGCATCGCACGCGTTTCGATTGGAGTTTTAGGAGATGATCTCAGCCATCGCGATCGATAAGCCGCAATCGCGTATTTCATCCCTGACGACAGAACCCAATCCTCGACTATCGGATCGCCGGATTGCAGTGGTCAGCTATCTGCTTGCCTTGCTCCTCGGTCTAGCCGTCGCCGGCTACATGTTTCCCAAGCGTGCCATCTTTGCTACCGATATCCGCGTTCGCCCGGTGTTTCAATACGACGCGGCGATGAATGTCTATGGACAAAGATATTTCACGAAAGACGCCTGGCGTTGGCCGCCCTTGCAGATAAGAACGCTGGGCGCACCCGCGGGAACCAACGTTGGGTTCATGGACGGCATTCCTCTGGCTGAGCTCGTGGTGAAGCTCTTCCGTCGCTTCTTGCCGCCTGACTTCCACTCCGTCTACCTGTGGCTGGCGCTTTGCTGGGTAGCTCAGCCGATGGCAGCCGTATTTGCGTTAAGGAGCGCCGGTGAACGACGATTACTACCCAATCTGGCGATTGCGATCATCGCGGTCAGCATGCCTACGCTGCTGTTCCGCTTCGTCCATGCTTCGCTTTGCAGCCATTTCGTCCTCCTGATTGCTCTCGGTCTCTACTTTCGGATCACCCGCAACGCCCGGCTCGGCACGGTGATCGGTGCAGATGCGCTGATGTTGGCAGCACTGCTGATCAACCCCTACATCATGGAGATGACGATCGCGGTGCTGGTTGCTGCGCCCATCAGCCTGCTGGTACGGCGCGATCGGACTTGGATTCCGGTCGCGGCGGGTATCGGCGGAGGCGTCGTGGTCAGCGCGATTGCCGCTCTGTTGCTCGGCTACGGTCATGCCGTTCCGATGGGCGGCTTCGGCATGTTCACCATGAATCTGCTGTCGCCCATCTATCCCGTCGCGATGCGGGAGGGACAATTCCTCGATGCCACCGGTGGCCAGTACGAGGGATTTCAATATCTCGGCGTAGGAGTGATTCTCACCCTGCTGGTCGCGGATTTCTGTCTTAGCATGCGAGACCGGCTGGACCTGCTACGCCGCCATGCCGGGCTCGTCTTCTCTTGCGTTGTCCTGACCTGCCTCGCGCTATCCACCAAGGTCTACGCCGGTCATCATCTATTGCTCGACCTGCCCACTCCCGGATTTCTTCTGGAGTTGCGCGGCAGCGGCCGGCTGTTCTGGCCGGTTGCTTATGTATTGGTCATTGCGGGTATTGTCATTGTTGGCCGTAAACTTCCCACGCGATCGGCCTTTGTCACGTTGTTGGTATTCGCCAGCTTGCAGTACGTTGAATCTGTCCCCACGCGCCAGCAAGTACGCCAGACCATCAGAACCAGGCGGGGCTACACCGTCGACACGGTTCTTCTACGATCGCTGCTGGCCACGCATTCCGAGCTGAAGGTGTGGCCGAAGTTTGGCTGCGGAGCTGACGTTACCGTCCCGGCTTTTTCCGACTTGTACCTGCTCGCCTCGGAAGTGGCCATTCCCGTCAATATGTCGTATGTCGGGCGATTCGCGAAATTGCCGGACTGTCATCTTCCCGAATTTCCTATTTCCGTTGGTCGGAACGAACTGTGGGTTTTCGTTCCGCAATGGAATCCGGCAATGGTCGTCTCGGTTGAGGATTGGAGCAATATCTGCCGTCAGTCAGGAGTGCTTGTCCTTTGCGCGCAGGATTTGCGCGGCCGTACCGACCTCCCGCTGCCTAGCGTGCCGGTGTTGCCTTTGGAGACCAGCCTGTCGACTGCATCAGACGGTCCCGGAGACCAATGGTTGGCGTCTGGATGGTATAACCCCGAGCCATGGGGAATCTGGAGCGACGGTTCTGTCGCCGAGATTGCGGTCAGTATACCGACCGCGGACAACAAGCCGCTGATCTTCACCGCTACCGCACGGGCATTTGCTGCGCATCCTGCTACCAGCCAGCGAATCACAGTTTTAGCCGATGGATACCCGGTAGCCACCTGGGACGTAAAAGAGGGCCCCCCAGCCGACTACACCGCGATCATTCCGCCGCGATCGACCTCGGCCGAGCTGATCCTCATTCGGTTTAATATCGAGCATCCGGATAGTCCGAGCGCGGAGGGCCGGGGAGCAGACGACCGGAAGCTGGGCTTTGGGCTTGCCGCATTCCGCTTTGACGTGGAAAAAGCTAAATGATCAGGCTTGTCCAATGCCTGCATTATCCTCTGGCTGAGTCGCAAGTAAGTTGGCAAAAAAATTGTTCAAAGCTACTCAACGAATGGCCGTTGTGTCTTCCAAAGACTTCACAGCATCAGCTCCAGGCTGCATTGTTTTCATGTATGTGCCGTGCTGGATGGGGAGGTAGTGCTAATTGTCGAGGACTCGCTGCTTAGATCTAATCGCAATCGCATTCCTGGTGTTTGCTGCAAGTCTATCGTTTGCCCAGGGCGAGACAAGCCAACAGAACCTCGGATATCCAGTATTTATGAGTAATGGAGCCTTCTGTCCGGGAGGAGTTGGACCAGAGCTCCAATGGAACCTGGGCGAGCAAGGTATCGTTGCTCCAGTTTGGGGATCGGGTTGTCACGATACCGGAGATGTAGGCCAAGGCGAATCGACCCCCTTTCTTGCGCCAGCGCAATTGTCACTATATCTGACAGGATTCGTAGGTTCACCGGGTCTGCAACTCACACTGAGAAATCTGGAAACGAATCAGGAGATCGAACTTCATCCAAAGTCAATTCCCGCCGCGAGCTGGCAACGCAATGACTTTGTGGTCCCGAGCGAATGGATAGGTAGACCAGTGAAGATGGTCGCCGAGGATCAGGTGGCTCCTCTTCCGTACTGGTTTGGGTTAACCGCCCCGTTATTGCCCTACTCATCCATTTCCGTCGGCATGATTCAAACGGATCGGCCGCAGAGCGGATTTTGCCGCGATGGTGCGTATCCAAAGACAGCTTGGCAAGGAAGCTCTCCTCCACCGGGAATAGTTGTATGGGGCTCATTCTGCCAAGCCGGTGACAACACTACCGGCTGGATGGCCACCAATCAGTTTGTCGCCGATTCCTATCTTAGCTTGTATCTTGCTGGGTATCCTGGATCCCTCGGGGTTCGTCTAGCGCTGGAAAATCTTCAGACCGGACGCCAGCTACCCCTCCAAGTTGAACCTTTTCCCCGTGAGAGTTGGCATCTATACCAATTTCCTCTCCCGCACGAATGGAAAGGCCAGGCAGTCCGATTGCTGGCAGAGGATAGCGCAACAAGACCAGCCGGATGGCTCGCATTCGCGATAGCTCCGCCCGTTAGCTCCCGGAGCGAGGCGTCCTTTGCAATCCGGCTCCTCTCGCTGATCCTGTTCGTCTGTGTGGTCTGGATGTTGCCGCCAGCCGCGGTTTGCATGACCGCATTTCAGCGGGGAGTAAGAAATTTCCTGGATATCACCACCATAGGGCTGATCACGGTGGGCGTCATAGGATATCTTGCTTTCTGGATTTACTTCTTCAATCGTACAGCAGGACTTATCTACAGCTATTTGGTTTTGGCATTGTCGTGTGCAGTAGTCATTTATCTGGCAAGGAGCGCCAACCGTCGGAGATACTGGAGGACCTTACAACCAGTGGCGATGCCTTGGGTCCTTCTAATTTTGGCTTCTATCTTTGTTACTTCCCTGGCATTTGTTTATGGCAAGCCGCAGTCGATACAAGATTATTCGGCACGCCGCTTTGGCCCTCCGACCTTGTCTGTCGATAACTTTATTCCGAAGATTTTGGCTGACGATGTTTTCCGTGGCCACATACCCATGCCCTTAATCGGCGAGTGGCAGTCGAGCGATCGGCCACCCCTGCAGGCTGGCATGGTTCTCTGGAATTATGCATGGACTCATGGAGATCGCGACTTACCCTACCAGGTGGTCTCGGTTGCATTCCAGCTCACCTGTTTGGTCGGACTTTGGGCTTTTCTGGAGGCTTCACGAGTCAGTCGTAATGTTACAACGCTAATCCTCACGGCAGTTCTATTTTCCGGCTTTACTTTGCTTAACTCTTTTTTCAGCTGGCCAAAGCTCCTCCCGGTGGCATTCTTGTTCATAATTCCGAGTTATCTATTTACAGATCGCTATCAGGCCGTCCGGTCCGACTGGCGTATTGGAGCGGCTATTGGAGCAGCTGCAGCCTTGGCAATGCTATGTCACGGAGGCAGCGCATTCGCTCTTTTTGGGTTGGCTGTCACCCTACTCATACTCCGCCGGATTCCAACTCCTCGCTTTGTCATTGCTGCATTAGCTACGATGTTTATCCTGTATCTCCCCTGGACCCTCTACCAGAAGTTTTACGACCCTCCAGGAGACAGGCTCTTGAGATGGCATTTGGCAAATACGCTTGATTTCCATAACAATGAGAAGCTAAGCAAGGTAATCACTTCCAGCTATAGCAAGCTATCGGCAGAAGTAATCGCACGCAATAAGATAGGGAATGTCAAATTCATGTTTGGCACGGCGGAATTCTGGGGACATCCATGGGTTTTCCTCCGGAGCCTTGTCACCGGCAACAAGGAAGAGCGGGCAGCTGCTGTTGCATCGCTGCGCTATACCATGTTCTTGCGATGGTTTTGGTCAATTGACTTGTTTAGCTTTGCTCCCATTGCTTTCCTATGGATTCTGTTTGTCCGCCGAAGATCGCCCGAGATACAACAGGCTTGGCGTCTCTGGCTTTGCACAGCAATCACTCTTGCAATATGGTGCCTATTAATGTTTGGACCAACGGGAACTCTGGTCCACCAAGGGTGCTACTTCACCGAACTGGCAGCCATTGCGGGCGGGATCCTGGCGTTGTGGGCAATATCTCCAAAACTGGCCGCTCTCGTCACCGCTTGTCATATCTTGGTCAACCTCGCGGTCTACGTCTTCTTTACGCCGCCAAAGGTTGTAGGTTTCGGGACGTTCATGGGCCCGCTCAATCCGTACCTGGCAATTGTCAGCGCGTCAAGTGCTTTTGCAGTTGTCGCTGTGTTGTGGTGGATGTCTTTCGCACCTGGACCGTCGGATAGCACAGCGGTTGCCGTTGTAGATCTTTGATGTGGGGTTGGTCAAGCCAAGAAAATGTGTTCTGCCGCTACTCGATGAAGGACGCTGTTAACAGCATGAGCGGGGGAACGCCCGTCGGGGCACTAATTAGGCACCTTGAAGAAAAACGATTAAGTTTGTTCGGCGAAAAGCTTGAAGTTCGTCATCTTTGGCTTGCGTTAACATCCGTGACATGATGCTCGATCTCGGCGATCTGCGGGTGCGCAACTGGCGCAGAGACGATCTCGACGCGCTGCTCCGTTACGCTAACAATTCCAAGATCGCCGACAATCTCCGCGATCAGTTTCCTCACCCCTACACTCGTCGTGACGGCATCGAATACCTGAATTACGTGCGATCCATGGATCCGCCAATGGCCTTCGCCATTGAATACGGCAGTGAAGCCGTCGGTGGCATTGGATTCAAGATCGGAATTGACATTGCGCGCCTCAGCGTCGAGATGGGCTATTGGCTCGCCGAACCGCTCTGGGGACGCGGCCTGACAACCAGGGCTGTGACCGCGGCCTCCGACTGGGCCTTCGACAATTACAAAGTCGTCCGCATCTTCGCCACGGTCTTCTCCCACAATGTGGCGTCCTTGCGCGTGCTCGAAAAATCGGGGTTCGAGCGCGAAGGAGTTCTGCGGCGTAGCGCGATCAAAAAGGGTGTCATCCTCGATCAGGTCCTATACGCCAAGATGCGATGAGCCGCCTCCTGCTAGCATTGTCCCGTGACTCCGCTGCTGGACGTCCGCAACCTCAGCATAGAATTCGCTTCCGCTCAGGGGCTAGTGACCGCTGTCCGCGACGTCAGCTTCCACATCGATGCCGGCGATGTACTGGGACTGGTTGGCGAATCCGGCTCGGGCAAATCCGTTACTGCTCTGGCAATCCTGCGCCTGCTCCCACCGCAGGCGCGCATTCACGGCAGCATCCGCTTTCGCGATGACGAGCTGCTCCAGATCCCTGAGCCTCATATGCGCCATATTCGCGGCGCCGGCATCAGCATGATCTTTCAGGAGCCAATGACCGCGCTGAATCCGGTCATGCGCGTCGGCGACCAGATCGCGGAGGCGGTGCTCGCCCATGCCAGCGGCAACGGTCGCGTCAGCAAGTCCGACGCCTGGCGCCTCGCGGTCGACTCGCTGCGCACCGTCGCCATCGCCGACGCCGATCGGCGGGCGCGTGACTATCCGCATCAACTCTCCGGCGGCCAGCGCCAGCGCGTCATGATCGCCATGGCAGTGGTCAATCGTCCATCGCTGCTGATAGCCGACGAGCCGACCACCGCACTCGACGTCACCATTCAGGCGCAGGTACTTGATCTGCTTGCCGAGCTGCGCGAAAAATTCTCGCTGGCCATGCTTTTCATCTCGCACGACCTCGCGGTGGTCTCGCAAATCTCGCACCGCATTGGAGTGATGTATGCGGGAAGCGTGGTCGAGATGGGAATGGCGCGTGATGTTTTTCTTCATCCCATGCATCCTTACACTCGCGGCCTGTTAAACTCAGTGCCAACCTTGCGCTCCGATCGCGCCAAGCCGCTTCAGACGATTGAGGGCTCCGTGCCGGCTGTCTCTGCACTGCCGCCGGGCTGCGCCTTCGAGCCTCGCTGCGCATCCCGCATCGCGAGTTGTGCGGACGCCTTGCCGCCGCTGGTTGAAGTTTCTCCCGGACACGTCGCACGTTGTCCGGTAACCGTACAGGAGGTGCGCTGACTCGTGCGCCTGCTCCTGCTCAGCGACATTCACGCCAACCTTGAGGCCTTGGACGCCTGCCTCCACGCCGCGCCGACACACGATCAGGTCATCAATCTCGGCGATGTCGTCGGCTATAACGCTTCGCCCAACGAAGTCTGCGCACGCGTGCGGGAGATGGGCAGCCCGGTGGTGCGCGGCAATCACGACCGCGCCTGTTCAGGATTGTCCGGCTTGTCGGAGTTCAATCTTGTGGCGGCGATCTCGGCACGCTGGACGCAGACGACCTTAGAGGATGAGCATCTCGATTGGTTGCGGAGCCTGCCGCAAGGCCCTCTGCGGCGTGACGACTTGCCTGGCATTGAATTCGTACACGGCTCGCCCCGCGATGAAGACGAATATGTGCTGAACAGCTCCACTGCCGGCATAGATTTTCATCTGCCCGGCCACGCCGACATAATTTTCTTCGGCCATACGCATCTGCAAGGCGGATTCGCGTACAAGGACGGCAAGACGCGCGCCATCACCCCCCTCTATCGCAGCAGCCAGGGAGTTGCGTACTCGAAATTCACCCTGGCTCCGGGCGAACGTTATCTCATCAACCCGGGATCCGTGGGTCAACCGCGTGACAACGATTGGCGTGGCGCGTTCGCGCTGTATGAGTCCGACGGTGACGGTCCCGGAAGCGTGACGTTCTACCGAGCACCCTATGATGTCGAGCTCGCGCAACAGCGAATTCTGACCGCTGAGCTTCCAGAGCGCCTGGCCACTCGGTTAGTGCTGGGCCGCTGAAATTCTTTCTGGTATCCCGTGCATCGAATTTAGTAGAGGTAAACTACAGGACATGCCCATCCGTCCCTTCCCGCAAAAGGCCTCCCGCTATCGTTCTCAGGAATTCATTGGCGCACCCATTACCAGTCTGGATCAGGGATACCTGGTCAGCTACATCGACGGCGGCGCGCGCGGCAATCCCGGCCCTGCCGGTTACGGAGTGGTGATCGAAGACGAACTCGGCCGTCCGGTAGCCGAACTCAGCGAGTTTCTGGGCCGGCAGACCAACAACTACGCCGAGTACTCTGGCCTGCTGGCTGCGCTGAACTACTCTCTGCGGCACGGCTTCAAGGCGCTGAAAGTCGTTAGCGATTCGGAGCTGATGGTTAAGCAAATCAATGGCCAGTACAAAGTCAGCAGCCCCACATTGAAGGAGTTGCATGACCGTGCCACAAAGCTGATCGATCAGCTTGACTACTTCGAGATCAAACACGTGCTGCGCGAAAAGAATCGTCAGGCCGACCGGCTGGCGAATCTGGCGATGGATCGCGGTATCGCGAAGAAAGCCCCCGCCGTCAGCGCTACCGATGTCGGCGGCGTTGCTTCGGTGGTGCCGGAGATGAATGGCGTGGTGCGCGACGGCGTGGTGCACTTCACGGGCGCACCGCTTCCTGATGGCACGCTGGTGAAGGTCCGCGCGGTCAAGCCTTAGTCACCCCGTCCGTCACCGGCCGGGATGTAACTCACCATGGACAAGTACGAACCTCAGTTTTATCCCGAGATTCTCTTTGGCGGATACACCCGATTCGACGGCACCATCGAGTTCTATACCAGGGTCCGGACGCTCCTGGATGCCAACTCCGTGTTAGTCGATGTCGGTTGCGGTCGCGGCGAACATCAGGAAGATCCCTTGCCTCTTCGCCGCAGCCTGCGATGTCTCAAGGGAACGGCTGCCAGAGTCATCGGTTTGGATGTGGATAGCGCTGGGCAAAGCAATCCTACGATCGATGAATTCCGCGAACTCGCACCCGAAAAGCCATGGCCAATGGCTGACCGATCTGCCAACCTCGTGCTCTGCGACAACGTTATCGAGCATCTGCCGGATCCACGTGTGTTGTTCCGCGAGGCGAGGCGCGTACTCATCCCCCGCGGCTATCTTTGTATCCGAACCACGAATCTCTTAAGCTACGTTGGATTGGCCTCGCGACTGGTGCCCAATCGACACCACGCCTCTGTTTTGTCGCGCACCCAAACGAAGCGCGAAGAAAAAGACGTTTTCCCCACGCTTTATCGCTGCAATACGGTATGGGCCATTCGCCGCGAATTTCGCCGGCACAACTTCCACGCGGTCGTTTACGGCCACGATGCAGGACCTGGCTACTTGGCCTTTTCGAAAATCGCCTACGCCGCTGGATTTCTCCATCAGCGGATCGCTCCCGGCTTTATCCGCCCGACGATCATGGCGTTTGGTCAACTAATGGAGGGCTGAGAGGAAAATTCAGGGCTATTCCGTTGCTGGTGATGGCTCGTCTTCTTCGGCGCGAATTAATCCAAACTTCTTCAGCTTATAGCGTAGCGCGTCGCGGCTGATGTCGAGCAGCTTGGCAGCGTGCGTCTGGTTGCCGCTGGCTTGCGACATGGCGATTTCCACCAACTCGCGCTCCACCTCCTCCAGCGACGTGCCTCCCTCGGGAATCTCCAGCTTAGGCAGGCTGCGCCCGTCTTGCAGTTGCTTGCCCGCCGAGCCCCCGTTGTGACCGGAAGAGATCTCGAATGCCGTCAAAGCCGACTGCTGTTGTGCTACGGCAAACGGCAGATAATCAGGATTGAGCTCATTCTTCTCTTCAAGAATCATGGCCCGCTCGACCGCATTTTTCAGCTCGCGAACGTTGCCTGGCCAGTCGTACTTGAGCATCAGCTTGCGGGTCTCGTCGGTGATGCCGGTAACGTGCTTGCGGAACTTGCGGTTGTAGCGCGAAATGAAAAACTCCACCAGCGGAAGAATGTCTTCCTTGCGCTCGCGCAGCGTCGGCAGAAAGATGGAGATGATCGCCAGCCGGTAGTACAGGTCCTGGCGGAACTGATTATCGCGGACGGCCCGCTCCAGATCGCGGTTGGAAGCAGCGATCACGCGCACGTCAACCTGCATATCGCGCACGCCGCCCACGCGGCGGATCACCTGGTCTTCCAGCACGCGCAGCAGCTTCGCCTGCAGCAGTGGCGACAGCTCGCCGATCTCGTCGAGAAAGAGCGTCCCGCCATCGGCCATCTCGAACAGACCCTTCTTCATGGTCTTGGCATCGGTGAAGGCGCCGCGCTCATGACCGAAGAGTTCGGCTTCCATCAGCGTCTCCGGAATGGCCGAGCAGTTGATGGCGACGAAGGGTTTCTCCTGCCGGCGGCTCTGGTAGTGAATGGCCTTGGCGATCAAGTCCTTGCCGGTGCCACTTTCGCCCTGAACCAGGATCGTGGTGGCCTCGCTGGCAGCGATTTTGTTGACGAATCCCATCAGCTCGGTCATCTTCTGGGAGACACCGATCACATTGTGATAGCCGGTGCGCCGGCGCATCTCGCCGCGCAGCGATTCGACCTCGGACCGCAGGCGCGTGGCTTCCAGCGCATTCTTGACGGCGACCGCGAGCTCGTCGAAGTCGAGCGGCTTGCCGACGAAATCGTAAGCTCCCAACTTCAGCGCGGTCTTCACATCTTCAAGCTGGGGGTCGGCGGTGATCATGATGACAGCGCGCGCATCACCGGACTTCTTCAGTTGTTCCAGGATTTCGATTCCGTTGGCGTCGGGCAGACGTACGTCGAGCAGCACGAGATCCGGGGACTCGTTGCGAGCCACGCGCAGCGCAGCCGAGCCGTTGTCAGCCTCTAGTACGTGATAACCCCACTCTTCACACTTCTGGCGCAGAGACCAACGAACGAGCTTCTCGTCGTCGACAATTAGAACTTTTTCCGAGGGCATTACTTATTGCAATAGGTTACTACAGGACGCGGGACCAAATCGCTGCCCATCCCACTAACGGGGCAGGTTGAGCCAGGGCAAACGGACTCGGCTTAACAAAGAAAATTTTTGCGTAGGACGATTTCGGGACAACAAAACTGAGTTATTATCCTTCGCAATAGTGGGGTGGGGGTGCCGTGGTGCGGGCTCGACGTTTCGGGCCGGTGCAGGTCGTCCGGCAAACCGACGAATATACGGCTCAGGGAAAAAGCCGCCGCGATTCCAAGCTGGCGGCTGTATCGGGCGTGTGTGTTCTCGCGTCCTTAACTCTCCTCAAGCCGCTCCGATGGCTCGCCGATAAGTCACTTGTGCGGAGGTCGGCGCTCATTACGGGCTTGTCGCTCGCCATGTGCGGCCTGACTCTGGCGAGCATCGGTGAGTGGGCTTCTGGCCGTTTTGACAGCTCAAGCGCCGCTGGCGGACGCGAACCTGCGTCCGCTTCCTCGTCTGACCATGACACAAGCAGTGCAGTTACCCCTGTTTCCGCTTCACTCCCCTACCTCCCGGAGGCCAGCAACCACCTTCCCGCCGACACTCCCGGCTATACCTTTCGTCGCGAGGTGCCCGAAGTCCGCCTTCAGTTCACGGTCGCCGACGAGCAGGGCCGAGTTGTTCAAGACCTCTCTCCCGACGACGTGCGCGTTTTCGACAACCAGCAGCCAGTGGAACGTTTCCAGGACTTCGAACGCGCTCAAGACTTGCCGCTGCGTCTGGGGCTCATTGTCGACACTAGCGACTCCGTCAAGCGCGTGCTGGCCGACGAGAAAACCGCTGCTGCCAATTTTCTCGACCGCGTCATGCGGCCGCAAAGCGACACGGCGTTCGTGATGGCATTTGGCGGCGACATCAAACTCTGGCAAAGTTCGACCGCGAATCGTCAGGACTTGATCGACGCAATTGCGCGCCTGAAGCAACCGGGATGGGGTACGCGCTTCTTTGACGCGCTGTACTCGGCGTTCTCAGGTGAGTTCCTATCGGCGGGCGGCGACAAGCTGGTCCATCGCGCGATTGTCGTTCTCAGCGACGGCGATGACACCGACAGCATCCACAGCCTGCGGGATGTGGTCGCCAGCGCCCAGCGCAGCGAAATCCAGGTTTGCGCCTTGACCATTCGCGCCAGCAAAGTGGACGACCGCGGCGATCGCATATTGCAGCGCCTCGCCGACGCCACCGGCGGACGGCTTTACGTCGCGCAGTCCGCCGGCGACTTGGGCGCTGCATTCGCGCAAATCGAGCGCGATCTGCGCACTCAGTACTACGTCTCCTTCCGGCCGCAACAATTGACCCCGGGATTTCACTCGCTGCGCCTGGAGGTTCGCCCTTCGCAGAAGCTGGAAGTTCATGCCCGCCAGGGCTACTACGCCATGGCTCAGTAAGGCCGCAGTCCGCTTTTCGCTCTTCGCTCTTCGCTCTTCGCTTTTCGCAATTCGCTGTTCGCTCCTCGCTGCTCGCAAACCCAAGAACACGTGTCATCCTGAGCGAGGACTTTAGTCCGAGTCGAAGGACCTCTATTCCCGCCACGGCCTCGCACGCGCGTTCAAGATGGTGCATTACGGCTGGTGCTCTGGCGAAAAGCGAAGAGCGAAAGGCGAATAGCCAAGAGCGAATCGCGAGAAGCGAAAAGCGGACGTTCCATCGGCTATACTCGTCCAGCGAAGGGGAAAGGGTGAGTTCCGTCGGCCTGCAACCGGATAAGCAAGTTCAGTCGCGCCCCGCTGGCCCATCTCCTTTGTCCGGCAACCGGGCATACGCTCTGGGACTGCTACTCATCCTGCTCACCGTTGCCCTGTATTACCCCGTCCGCAGGCATCCCTACGTCAACTACGACGACAACGTCTATGTCACCGACAATATCCACGTTCAGAGCGGCCTGACCTGGGATACGGTCGAGTGGGCGCTGGTGACGTTTGACGCGGGCAACTGGCACCCACTCACCTGGCTCTCGCACGCGTTGGATGTGGAGATGTACGATACTCATCCCGGCGGGGCTCACCAGACCAGCATGCTGCTGCACGGCCTGAGCGCCGCGCTGCTGTTTTGGGTGCTGTTGCGCGCGACCGGCCATGCCGGACGCAGCTTCATGGCGGCCGCGCTCTTCGCGGTTCATCCCGTCAACGTCGAATCCGTGGCTTGGATTTCCGAGCGCAAGACCGTGCTCAGCATGTTGTTCTTCATTCTGGCGCTGGGAGCGTATCGCTGGTATGCCGAAAACCCGAAAGTGCTTCGTTATACCGTGGTCGCAATACTGTTTGCGCTTGGTCTGATGGCGAAGCCGCAGATTATTACCTTTCCCTTCGTGTTGCTGCTTTGGGATTATTGGCCGCTGCAACGGCTCGCTCTTCGCTCTTCGGGTCTCGCTCTTCGCTCTTCGCTTTTCGCCTTTCGCCGGAATGACCCTCGCGATGCCTCTGGCGAACAGCGAATAGCGAACAGCGAACAGCGACCCTCTGGTGAGCAGCAAATAGCTAGCCGCGAATGGCGATGGTTGCTCCTGGAGAAGATCCCACTCTTTGTGATCGCCGCCGCCAGTGCGGTGATCACCATGAAGGCGCAGCGCTCCAGCGGCGCGGTTCTTTCATTCGGCGCGTCGCCGCTCTCGGTACGCTTGTCGAACGCGCTGGTCTCCTACGTTCGGTACTTGCTTGATGCCTTCTGGCCAAGCGATCTGGCGCCGATGTATCCGCATCCGGGCGACTCGCTCAGAGCGTGGCAAGTCTACGGCTCACTGCTGATCCTGCTGGTCATCACCATGCTCGTGGTCCAGTACCGGCATCGCCGCTATCTGCTTGTCGGTTGGCTGTGGTTCCTAGGGACAATGGTTCCCATGATCGGCCTGGTGCAGGTCGGCCGCCAGGCAATGGCTGATCGCTACGCCTATCTTCCCTTCGTCGGCATGTTCATCATGGTCTGTTGGGGTGTGGCACAGCTATTCGAGGAAAAGCGATTGCCGGCGAAGCTGCTTCCAGTTGCCAGCGCGCTAGTCATCCTCGCTCTATGTGTCACAACTCGCCATCAGATTGGCTACTGGGCCGACAACATCATTCTCTGGACGCACACGATTCAGGTGACGCCACCGAACTATGTTGCCGAGGACAACCTGGGGGGCGCGCTGTTGGTACGCCATCGCCAGGAAGATGCCATCGTGCATTTTCGCGCCGCCGCGGCGATCCATCCCGTCGATCCCATCAGCGCCTTCAACATTGGCTATTACGAGCATCTGCACGGCGATCTCGCCAGCGCCATCGAGCAATATAAGAGAGCGATCATCCTCACCACCAGTCCGTCGGTGAAGGCCCAGTCTTATGACAACATGGGGCGCGCCTATCGCGCCTTGGGCGAAGCCGATAAGGCGCGCGAGTGCTTCGCACAGGCGCAAAAGCTGCAAGCGCAATGAACACGGCCGCGACAAAACCCGACGAGCAGCTTCAGTCGCCACTGACGCCAGCTTCGCCGTCATCCCTGAAACAGAATCTTGCGTTCAGCCTGATTCTCGTCGTCCTCACCACTGCGCTGTACCTGCGTGTCAACGGCTTCCCTTTCGTCAACTACGACGACACGCTCTACGTGACGCAGAACACCGTGGTGCAAGACGGCGTGACCTGGAACACAATCCGCTGGAGCTTCACGACGTACCGCGTTGGCACGTGGCATCCGCTGACATGGCTCTCGCACGCGCTGGATTGCCAGCTCTTCGATCTCGATCCTGCCGGCCCGCATGACGTGAACGCGCTGCTGCATGTTCTGAATGTCGTGCTGCTGTTCTGGGTATTGCAGAGAGCGACCGGCTTCAGCGGCCGCAGCTTCATGGTGGCGGCGCTGTTCGCGCTGCATCCCATCAACGTCGAATCGGTCGTTTGGATCGCTGAGCGCAAGAACTCGCTCAGCATGCTGTTCTTTCTGCTCGCGCTCGGGGCGTACCGGTGGTACGTCGCCGATCGTAAGCCTGGTCGATACGTTGCGGTTGTCGTGTTGTTCGCGCTGGGCCTGATGGCCAAGCCACAAGTCATCACGTTTCCCTTTGTGCTGCTCTTGTGGGATTACTGGCCGCTGCGGCGGATGGCGACCTCGGATAATGCTCTGCCGGATGATTCTCGTTTTAATCGCTTGAAGTTTTCGCAACTCGTGTGGGAGAAGCTTCCGCTCTTTGCGCTGTCAGGAATCAGCGCGTTCCTCACCATGAGCGCGCAGCGTGCCGACGGCAACAAGATCGCGTATCCGTTCGGCCTGCGGTTGGAATACGCGCTCGCTTCCTACGTGCAGTACATCGGCAAGGCGCTGCGGCCGGTGCGGCTGTCACCGTTCTATCCGCATCCCGACTTCGTTCCCGTGTGGCAAGCGATCGCAGCGTTATTGTTCCTGACGGTGGTAACGGGGGCAACCGTCGCCTTGCGGCGCAGTCGTCCCTATTTGTTAGTCGGCTGGTTGTTTTTTCTCGGAACACTCGTCCCGATGCTCGGCTTCGCCGGCGTTGGCTATCAGGGAAAGCAGGGCATCGCCGATCGCTACGCTTATCTGCCATTCATCGGACTGTTCATCATGATCTGTTGGGCGGTCGCCGATTGGGCACAGCAGAAACATCTTCCAACAGCGGTGCTTCGCGGCGTGAGCGCTGCGGTCCTAATCGCGCTAGGACTTGTTGCATATCGTCAGCTCGGCTACTGGCGCGACAATGTCACGTTGTGGTCGCACGCGGTGGCAGTGACGGACGGTAATTTTCTCGCCGAGAATAATCTTGGCAAAGCCTTATTGGCCGATGGACGAACCGAAGAAGGCGTGGCGCACTTCTACAAGGCCGTCGCGATCTATCCAGATGATCCCGTCGGCAACATGAACATTGGCCTCTACGAGCAGAACCGCGGAAATCTCTTCGCCGCGATCGAGCGCTACAAGAAGACGGTCACGCTCACGCGCGACCCGGAGCTGAAGGCCGGCGCTTACAACAATATGGCCGCTTGCTATCGTCAGCTGGGAGACGTTGGGGCAGCTCAGCAAAGCCAGGATGAAGCCGCGAGGCTGCAGCGGTGAGCCGGGGTGACCTGTGACTTCGGTTGATTTGAAGCCTGCACAACAGAGCATGTCCCGCCCGCTCACTTCGCCGCTGGCGCAGAGGATTCTGCTGGGCCTCCTCCTGGCCGTCGCTGTCGTCGCTGTGTACTATCCCGTCCACTGGCAGCCCTTCGCGAATTACGATGACGCCGATTACGTCTTTGACAACTTCCACGTCAAAGCAGGCCTGACCTGGACGACGATCACGTGGGCGATGACCACGCGCGCTGCCGCCAATTGGCATCCTGTGACCTGGATGTCGCACGCGCTCGACACGCAGATCTTCGGCTTAAATCCTGCCGGGCCGCACGATGTCAACGTGCTCCTGCACATCGTCAATGCTCTCCTGCTCTTTTGGGTGCTGTGGCGCGCCACCGGTAATGCCGGCCGCAGCTGGATGGTTGCTGCGCTCTTCGCGCTGCATCCCATCAACGTCGAGTCGGTCGCCTGGATCGCCGAGCGCAAAAACCTGCTCAGCATGTTCTTTTTCCTGCTGACGCTGGCCGCCTATCGCTGGTACGCCGAGCGCCCGCGCGGCGATCGTTACCTGGTCGTGGCAGCTTGTTTTGCTTTAGGGCTGATGTCGAAACCGCAGGTCATCACGCTGCCGTTTGTGTTGCTCCTCTGGGACTATTGGCCGCTGAGACGGCCCGCCGTTCGCTCTTCGCCCTTCGCTCTTCGCCAGAATGACTCAGGTGACGAACAGCGGCGAGCGAACGGCGAGAAGCAACCTTCCGGCGAAAAGCGAAAAGCGAATGGCGAATGGCGATGGTTGCTATGGGAGAAAGTCCCGCTGCTGGGCCTATGCATGGCAAGCGCTGTTCTTACGGTGACCGCGCAATCTTCGGGCGGCGCGACCAGCAGTTACGGGTTCATTCTGCGGCTGGAGAATGCACTCGTCTCCTACGCGCAATATCTCGGCAAAGCGATTTGGCCATCGCGCCTGGCGCTCTTCTATCCGTATCCGGCCAAGCCATACCCGCTCTTCGAGGTCTTCGGTGCGTTGCTCTTGCTGTTGGCGATCACGGCTGGAGTAATCCTCGCGCGTCAACGCCGCTACCTCACGGTGGGATGGCTGTGGTTCCTGGGAACGCTGGTACCGATGATCGGTGTCATTCAGGTCGGCACGCAGGCAATGGCCGACCGCTACGCCTATTTGCCGTTCGTCGGACTCTTCATCATGGTGTGCTGGCTGGTCGCCGACTTCGCCGCACAGGCTCACCTCACTCCAGCGTTGTTACGTGGTGCGAGCGTGATTGTATTGCTGGTGCTGGCCGTGGTCAGCCATCGCCAAGTCGGATACTGGAACGATCACGTCACGTTGTGGACGCATGTTCTCGAGGTCACAGACAACAATTGGCTCGCCGAGAACAACCTCGGTACCGCGCTGCTGAAGATGGGCCGGCCGGAGGAAGCCATCCCGCATTTCCGCGCCGCCGCTGCGCTTTATTCCGACGATCCCAATACCATTCTGAATATCGGCACCTACGAACAGCTGCACGGCAACTTTGCCGCGGCGATCGCGGACTATAAGAAGGCAGCGGAGATGGCGCGCAATCCGAGAACCAAGGGGCGCGCGTACAACAATCTCGGATACGCCTACAAAGATGCCGGAGACCTCGCCAATGCCCGTGCCAGTTTGCAGCTGGCAGTGCAAGCCGATCCGGAGTTTGCCGGCGCGTGGATCAGCCTGGGTTTGATGGCACAGAAGATGGGAGACTTGCCGCCGGCAATCAAGGCTTATCAGCAGGCACTGCAGCTCCATCCGTCCGACCTTGGCTATCTGCTGCTGGCGTCAGCACTCGAGCAGCGCGGCGAAAGGGACCAGGCGAACGAGGCGCGGCGGAAGGCTGCGGCGATATCCGACAACATTATCGGAGCACAGCACTATGCGGACAAACTGCTGAACCACTGATGCGATTGAAACCTTGCCAATTCGCCGATTCTTGCCAGGATGGAACAGGCCGCAATCGATCGCCGCAGTTGTGAAGCACGTCACAATCTTCCGGCACGTTGCTCGCTTATAATCGCGCTCTCGGGGGGATTGATGAGTCCGGTGGGGTTGAGTCCTATGCCAGTAGTCGAGTCGCGGGCTGAGAAGTCCCGGTTTGCGGTGCTGAAGAATTTCTTCGTTACGCGCAAGCTGGCATTGGGACTAAGTGCTGCTCTGCTGATCGCCACCATGGCGCTCTACTATCCGGTCATCCATCATCCCTTCGCCAACCTCGACGACATGGGCTACGTCTACGAGAACCTGCACGTGCAGGAGGGATTGACGTGGCCAACGATCAAGTGGGCGATACGCACCTTTGACGACAACAACTGGCACCCGGTCACCTGGATCTCGCATTCGTTCGACTGCCAGATGTTCGGCATTGATCCCGCGGGACATCACATCATGAATGCTCTGTGGCATTCCGTCGACGTGGTGGTGTTGTTCTGGGGCCTGCTTCTCGCGACGGGCTATATCGGCCGCAGTTTCATGGTCGCTGCGCTGTTTGCGTTTCACCCTATCAATGTTGAGGCCGTAGCCTGGATGGCCGAACGCAAAACCCTTCTCAGCACACTTTTCTTCTTGCTCGCAATCGGGGTCTACCGATGGTATGCGCGACGGCCGGGGATCTGGCGTTACCTCGTGGTGGCCGCGCTCTTCGCGCTGGGCCTGATGTCTAAGCCGCAGATCATCACCCTCCCATGCGTGCTCCTGCTGTGGGATTACTGGCCCCTGCAGCGAATGTTTAGTGACCGCAAAGCTGGCGGGAAGCGCGTGCAGGAAACGCCGATTCCCCCTAAACGGCTTTTCTGGCTGATCAAAGAGAAGATTCCGCTGCTCGCGCTTTGCGCTGCGAGCGCGTTGGCGACGATGAAGGCGCAACGCGTCGGCCGGCCGCAGCACTGGCAATACTCGACCTGGATCAGGAGCGGAAATGCCATCGTCGCTTACGTTCGCTACATCGGCAAGGCGCTCTGGCCGTCGAAGCTTGCAGTCATGTACCTTCATCCGGGAGACTCTCTGCGGGTCTGGCAGGTTGCGCTTGCCGGAATGGTGCTGTTGGCGATTACGGTCTTGGTGATTGTCGGCCGGCGCTACCGCTATCTGCCGGTAGGATGGTTCTGGTTCCTGGGCACGCTGGTCCCGACCATCGGCTTCATCCAGGTTGGCAGGCAAGCTCTGGCGGACCGCTACGCTTACCAGTCGTTCATCGGACTATTCATCCTCATCTGCTGGGGTGTCACGGATTGGGCCCGGAAACGTAATCTGCCCAAAGCCGCGTTGCCCAGCGTCAGTATCGCGGTGCTGCTGGTACTGGTTGCCCTGGCTCATCGGCAGATCAATGTCTGGAGCGACAACCTGACGCTGTGGGCGCATGCCGCCGAGGTCACCAAGGACAATTGGGTGGCCGAGGACATGGTCGCCGGCATTCTGCTGGGCCAGGGCCATCACGACGAAGCTATGGCTCACTATCGGGTCGCAGCCGCCATCAATCCAACAGACTCGGGCAGCAATCTCGCAATGGCGCTTTACGAGCAAGCCACCGGCAACCTGCCTGAGGCGATTCGACGGTACAAGGCGGCACTGGTGGAGATGTCGGACCCGCTGGAACAGGCCAAGGCGTATCAGAATATGGCCATCGCCTACCGAGATGAGGGCCAGGTTCAACAGTCGGTCGACGCCTACGCGAAATCGAAAAAGTTGCGCGCGCTGGCGGCGCGAAACGGGCTCTGAAACGCCGGATTAGTTGCACAAATGCTTCATTCGCGCGAAAATGCCTCAGCTTAGGCTCCGCGCCGATTCCAGCGTTCTTGCGCGGCAAAGTGGGAAATCAGCTTTCATAAGAGGGCCTCATGATACCGCAGTTGCAGCGGGACACTCCGGTTTCGTCCCCGGAGATTGCACCGCACTGGTCACTGCCAACCCGGATCGCTTTTCGCTTCTTTTTCTGCTACTTCCTGCTCTACGTTTATCCCCGCTCGGTCGGTTCGCTCGGAGCGTTCGTCAAGTACAACAACCCTTTGCGCGATATGTGGCACGCCGTTGTGCCGTGGGTGGGAACGCAGCTTCTTCACATCAATGGCGATTTCACCGAGGTAGCTAACGGCAGCGGCGATCAGATCTACGATTGGGTTCTGGTTCTCTGCATCTTCGTAACCGCCGTGATCGCGGCTGCCATCTGGTCCTGGCTCGACCGCAAGCGCACGAACTACGAAGTCCTATATCAGTGGCTGCGCATCTTTGTGCGGATGACGATCGCCGTGGCCATGATCGTTTACGGCGCGGACAAACTCTATCGCATGCAGTTCGCCGAGCCGGCCTTATGGCGTTATGTCGACACCTATGGCCGGACGTCGCCCATGGGGCTGCTTTGGGCATTCATGGGCATGTCGCATGGCTACAGCTTCATGGGCGGTGTCGGCGAAATGACGGGGGCGCTGCTGCTACTCGTTCCCACTTTCACGACATTGGGGGCGCTTATCACGCTGGGCATGATGAGCAACGTCCTCATGCTGAACCTGTTTTATGACGTGCCGAGAAAGATCTATTCCACTCACCTGATCCTGTTCTGCCTGTTCCTATTGCTGCCGGACATACGGCGTCTTTTGGATTTTTTCATCTTCAACCGCAAGACCCAGCTCACTCCGCCTGCTCCCGTCTTCAAAGACAAGCGGCTGAATTACGGTCTGCTGGGGTTGCAGATACTGATTGGAGTGATAGCTCTCACCGGCGCTCTGACCCAAGCCCATCAGGATCAGATCAAGAACGAGACTTACATTCAGGCGCCTTTGCGCGGGATTTGGACGGTCACAGATTTTTCTCTCGATAACAATCCACACCCGCCGCTGCTTACGGATACGGAACGCTGGCAGCGAGTCATTTTTGATGCTCCTAAACTGGTGTCGATTCAGGCCATGGACGGATCGCTTAAGAATTACTTTCTCCAACTTGATGCCGTCAACGAGTCGATCACATTGTGGGACACGTCGCATCCGACATGGAACGCGCAATTCAAGTACGATGCCTCTAATCCCAATTTGATGACATTAGAGGGTCACTTTGGGCAGAATCACGTCTCTGCCAAGCTCAACCGCGTCGACATGTCTGATCCTGTGAATTTCCTGCTGATCAACCGCGGCCTGCACTGGGTCAATCCGAATCCCAACAATCGCTGATTCGCTGTTCATGTTCGCCAAGGAGTGCTTGAGCAAAAGGGGCCTGAATGATACCGCAACCGCAGCAGGAAACAGCTACCGTTTCGGCACCCAGCCTGCCGCGTTGGTCCCTGGCCACCCGCGTCGGATTTCGCTTCGCGTTTTCCTATTTCCTGCTCTGGCTGGCTCCAGGAGCGGTGGGAGCGCTCGGCTTGCAAGAGCGGGTGATCAGCACGCCCTTCCGCGACCTCTGGGTTTCCTTGTGGCATCAGGTTGTCCCTTGGGTCGGAGCGAATGTGCTTCACCTGCAGGGCAGCCTGGCCGAAGTCGCCAACGGCAGCGGCGACGAACTTTACGATTACGTCCTGATCCTTTGCATTTTTGTTCTGGCTGCTGTCGTTACCGTCATCTGGTCCGTCCTGGACCGCAAGCGGCCTGAATATCGACAGCTCTACGCGTGGCTGCGATTATTTATGCGGATGACCGCGGGCGCCGCAATGATCGGCTACGGGCTTAAGAAAGTCTTCTGGTCACAGTTTCCCCAGCCTCCGTTGGCGAAGCTGGTGGACACCTTCGGGCGGACCTCGCCCGTGGGCTTGTTGTGGACCTTCATGGGCGAGTCCAGGTTCTACAGCCTGGCGGGAGGGATCGGCGAAACCCTGGGCGGCGTCTTGCTGTTCGTGCCGCTCTTTACCGCACTGGGAGCGATCATCAGCTTTGGCATGATGAGCAACGTGCTTCTGCTGAACCTGGGTTATGACGTTCCGCGGAAAATCTACTCAATCCATCTGGTGCTCATCTGCCTATTCCTGCTGCTTCCGGATTTTCGGCGTCTTGCCAACGTATTCATCTTCAACCGCCGTGCTGAACCTGTGCAGGAAACTCCTTTGTTCAAGGACAAGCAGTTCAACTTTGCGGCGCTGTTACTGCAGTTTGTGTTCTTGATCATGGTTGTTTTCATGACTGGGAAAGAGGCCTATCTGGACTCGGTAAAGGCCGCGACTCACCTGCCTGCGCCAATTCGCGGGATCTGGTCGGTGGAGGAATTTACGCTCGATGGTGTGCAGCATCCGCCGATGCTCACGGATACGGAGCGCTGGAATCGCGTGATCTTCGACAACCCGGAGCTGCTCACCATTCAGCCAATGGACGGCTCTTTGCAGCAGTACGATCTGAAGCTCGATCCCGACCTGCGGAGCTTCAGCTTCACCAAGCCTGGCGCAAGCGCTGTGGAGGGCGTATTCAATGTGAGCCAGCCGCAGTGGGATCGCATCACGATACAAGGGAAGTTCGACGGTCGCCCGCTATCCGCAAATCTGCACCGCGTGGATCTTTCCGATCCATCGCAGTTCCTGCTGATTAATCGCGGCTTTCATTGGGTGAACGACTCCATTCATAACCGTTGAGCCCGCTCCCTCACGGTTCTGACTTCTGCCCTCCGGATTGCAGGCTGAGTGCTTTGGCGTAGCATTCGTTGGCCTTGGCAAGATCTCCCATGTCGCGATAAGCGACGGCCATGTTTCGGTAGATGTGGGCTTGATCCTTGATGGTGAGGTTAATGTCGCGAAGCGCGTGTTGGTAACTTGAAATGGCCTCTGCCGGATGTCCCTGCTTCTGCTGGTCATAACCGACGTACATGTTGCTGTAACCTTCATCGGGAGCGAGCGCCAACGCTCGATGGAAATACGGCATCGCCTCGTCCAACCTGCCGCGCTCGACCAGTTGCAGACCGATGTTGGCATCGGCCACCCAGTGGTTGGGAACGGTGGCTACTCCGTGCTGCCACAAGGTGAGATTATTCGCCCAATAGCCGATCTGACGATGAGTGACCATGGCCAACGCCAGCAATATGACCGCGCTTGCACCGGCGAGCCAGGCGACGGAGATCTGGCGCTTGGCTGCCCAATCGGATACTCCCCAGCAGACGATGATGAACAGCCCGATGTACGGCTGGTAGCCAAAACGGTCAGCCATTCCCTGCCGCCCGGCCTGAAGAATCCCAATCATCGGCACCATCATCCCCAGAAACCAGAGCCACCCTACCGGCAGATAACGATAACGGCGGGCCATCAGCACCAGCGCCGTGATTGCCAGGAGGAAGGCGAGTGCTCCCAGCACCTGCCAGACGGTCAACCACGCTCCCAGATGCGGCAGTTCCGGAGCCATTCCGGCAGGCCAGAAGAATTTCTTGATATAAAGCCAATACGAAAACACTGCATTCTTCAGGCGTGCCGACAAGGGTGGCATCAACCCGGGCCGCACCGAGGCCTGGGCATAAACGGTAAAGATCGCGTCCACAATACAGAGATAGAGAAGTGGAAGCTTCTCCTTGACCAGCTGCCAAAAGGTTTGTGGAGGATATACCACAAATGGCGGCGAGGAACTGGGCGCATGCGGAAGCATGCGCTGCAGCGGCCAGTAATCCCACAGGAGCAACAAAAAGGGCAGCGTGATCACTTGTGGCTTGGCCAATAATCCCAAGAGAAACAAAAGCGCAACCGCGGAGTAACGCTTGTCGGTCGGGTTGCGCGCATACCATTGATAGGTCCCCAGCGCCAGAACGAAGAAGAGCGTGCACAGTACGCTTCTGCGCTCGGCGATCCAGGCGACCGCCTCCACGTTCATGGGATGGACAGCAAAGAGCGCGGCAACCATGAAACTGCGGCCCGTGTAGCCCGTGGCCCGCTTCAATACCCAAAACAAGAGCGCGACATCGAGCGCGTGGAAAAACACGTTCATGTCGTGATGCCCGGCGGGATTCGCACCGAACAATTGGTAGTCCAGCGCGTGCGACAGCCAGCTCAAGGGAATCCAGTTGGCCATGTTCAGCGCGGTAAACGACCAGCGGATGGTCTGCCAGTCCAGGCCATGGTGAATATTTGTGTTATCTACGACATCGAGATAGTCATCGAGATTGAAAAACGGGTGATTGTGCACCGGCGCGTACAACACGGCCGTTATGAGCACGAGAAGGACGGCCAGCAGGACGGTGCGGGCTCGCGAATCCGAGAAGAAGAAGTTGTTGGAAGATTGAGTCCCTGCTTCAGACCTTAAACCGACAGAAGCCACAGCTTCACCCCATGAGTGCGAGGAGTATATCCCGAACCTATTTTCATCCGGCAATTTTCGAGAGCCGTTTTCCACTGCTTGCAGCATTCGCAGTGAAAGCGGTCATGACGAAGCGTCCCGCTGGAACGAAAGCAAGAATAAAGCCGGAGCACTAGGCTCCGGCTTCGAGAAATGACCTGGGGGAAGGGTCGGTTGAAATTAGAACAGCTTGCGACGCAGGACGCCAGCCAGGCCGAGGATGCCAGAACCGAACAGCATGATGCTGCTGGGCTCAGGAACCGAGGTCGTGGTGCTGGTCGTGGTGCTGGTCGAGGTGGAGCTGCTGGTGCCCAGAACTGTGAAGGCTTCCGAAGGAATCGAACCAATCGAGTTCTCAGAGGCCTGCGAAGGACCGGAGTTCTCGTCCCAGTAGATCGGGTCGCCGCTAGGAACGCTGGCGTTCTGCAGGTTCAGCCAGTAGGTGCCGGAATTGAGTGTCGGACCGCTGAACGAGGTGCTCTCAGTGCAGACGTTGAAGCCGAAGCCGTTGCCAGCGCAGCCGCTCTGCGTGAAGTTGACAGTCTGATCGTAATAGCTGGTGCCGCCGTTCTCACCCGAGGTGATGGACAGTTCAGCCGAGGTCAGAGTGTCGCCCGGGAACAGCCACATTCCGAAGCTGGCGCCGGTGATGGTCGTGTTGGGGTTAGAGACGTTGAAGGTGTCGCTAACGATGAAGCCAAAGTTGATCGTCCAAGCATCGGTGTTACCGTTGATAGGACCGTTGCTATAGACTGTCTGCGCCATGGCGGGAACAGCCGCCAGTGTCAGGCACAGAGCGAGCAGTGACAGCGAAGCGATACGGGTTTTCAAGGATCGAACCCTCCTTTAGGTTCAATTCACGTACAGACCCAATTTGCCCCATAGCGAGAGAGGCTACCTCTTCCGATGCAATCCTCATGCCACGATAAGTCCAATAAATGCTGCGTTTTGGAAGCTTTAGCTGTGCAGGTGTTTGCGACATTGTTCTACGCAATTTCCTATTCAAAACTGTTTTAAACTATAGTGCTATTTTATGTGCACTTAAGTTTTATTCCCTTGCTGCTTGAGAATCCCGTTCAAATGGACCCTCTCTCGGCTGCCTGCGTCGTCCCAACCAGTCACAGTCGGCACTCCTCGATTCGCCCTTCCCTGGCTGCCTCTTGCCATCTAAGTATTGAATATACTTTGGTTTGTCGTTGGATCAGTCAGCCGGCCGGTGGCCGATCGCATGTTGGATGGCGTGGGCGATGGCGTCAGTGTGGCGGCGCATCTCGGCCTCTGACTCCGCCTCGATCATCACCCGGGCGAGCTTCTCCGTGCCGGAATAGCGCACCACGACGCGGCCATTGCCGTCGAGCTCGCTCTCGGCCCGGTGAATCGTCTCCATCACTCCGGTAAGTCGTTCGAAAGGAACCTTTTCCCGCACCTGGACGTTCTTGATCTCTTGCGGAAACACCTTCATATCGGCCACTAGCTCGGCAAGAGGCTTGTCCGTTCGTGCCATGACCTCAAGAACTCGCAACGCCGTTAGAATGCCGTCTCCGGTGGTGGTGTCGATGTCGCGAAACAGAATGTGGCCTGACTGCTCGCCGCCCAGCGTCGCGCCAGTCTGCAGCATCTCCTCCAGCACGTACTTGTCGCCTACCGGAGCCCTTAACATACTGATTCCGCTGCGCTTAAGTGCAGCTTCGAGCCCCATGTTGGACATGGTGGTCGCCACCACCATGTCGTTGTGCAGGCGGACATGGGTTTTCATGTCGCGCGCTGCCAGCAGCAGCACGGCATCGCCGTTCACGATTTTTCCCGAGGCATCGGAGAACAGGGCCCTGTCGGCATCGCCGTCGAAGGTGATTCCGAGATCGTATTTATCTGATGACTCAATGGCTTGAGCAATGTGATCGGGATGTAGCGCCCCGCAACCGGCGTTGATGTTTCGGCCGGTAGGCTCGGTGTGCAGAAGCTCGGCGCCGATCCCGCACTCGCGAAAGACAAGTGGTGCGATGGTTGTCGCGGCGCCGTTGGCGCAATCTACCAGCACGCGAAACTTGCTGAAGTCGGTGTCGGCCACAAAGTCCGTCAGCCAGTGGGCGTACTGTTCGCGAAGCTGGTTTTCCCCCGGCAACATCCCGCAATCCGGCACTGCATTGTGGGAAACAGCGGCGGCCAGCTGCTCGATGTGGGCGAAGATGTCGGCCTCGATTTCATGCTCCAACTCGTCCGACAGCTTATAGCCGTTAGCCCCAAAGACCTTGATGCCATTGTCCTGCCAGGGATTGTGCGAGGCTGAAATCACGATCCCGGCAGCGAAGCCGTTAGTTCGGGTCAGATAGGCGATGCCGGGCGTTGTGATAACTCCCGCGCTGACAACTTTGACCCGCGCCGATTCCAGGCCAGCTGCCAGAGCGGCGCTGATCCAGGCACTCGATTCACGCGTGTCCTGCCCGATGACGACGCGTGCCGCTTTGTCGCGGGCCGCTAGTCTCTGCCCCAGAGCTCGGCCAATTGCAAAAACACTCGTCTGGTCGAGCGGATACTCGCCAGCGACACCCCGAATTCCATCCGTCCCGAATAGCTGCCGCAATCGCCCCTCGTCCCCAAACAGACTGCTGGCCGTCGGCGTTAAGGCTGGCCCGCTCTGGCCGACGTCTTCTCCGTGTTGACCGTGACGTGAATCGGTCCCGGTGTTTGCACCCGCACCAGAGGATCGGTCACGTAAGCGTGCGTTGTAAAGGTAGCCTTGCCGACCACCCCGGTGGCATCAACGGGATCGGTCACCGCCGTCTGAATGGCCTTTACCCGTCTCTCCGGCCCCACAATCGTGATCGAGGCCGGATCGGCGACCACATCTGTTATGCCATATCCCGTCAGCAAAGTGCCAATAACGCGCGGCTGCACCGGGACCAACCGGCTCATGCTCTGGTCGAAGCTGATGTGAAATTCCGCCGGCACGACTTGAATCACCTTCACATTCCGCGGAACGTGGATGTCCTTCGGCGAAAGCTCGATGGTGCGCTCGCCTGGAGTCGCACCCTGCAGATCGAGAACCGCGTGCACTTCCGAGGGACGCAAATCCTGCAGCAAGCGCTCTGGCCCACGCAGCGTAACCCGCGCTTGAAACGAATAGTCGGAGTTGATCTCGAGATTTGCCGGCGCATTCTGGAATTCCAGCGGCACGGTCATGGGAATGTCGATGGGTTGATCGCGACCTACCGCCCACCACAGCATGATCGCGATCGCCAGCGAGACCAGCTTGAAGGGAAGGTTCTTGAGAATGTATTTCCGAAAGAAATTGCCGACCGATAAGGCCATGGTTAACGTTCCGCTCCGTCGGCAAGATCCTTTTCACGGCTGAACTGTTCGACCTCGCGCTCATCGGCCGCCATTTCGCGATCGCTCATTGTCGGCAAGGCGGCCGTAGGCACGTAGCGGCGCAGGAGTTCGCTGAGGCGCTCGCGCAGGTATTCCACCGTGATGTCACGCTCGATTACGCCGCCGGCTGCGATGCTGATCGCGCCGGTTTCTTCCGACACCACAACCGAGATGGCGTCCGTTTCTTCCGTTATACCGATAGCGGCGCGATGCCGCGTGCCAAACTGCGTCGACAGCACCGGATTCATCGACAACGGCAGGAAGCAGGCCGCAGCGGCGATGCGATTCTTCTGCACGATGACCGCTCCGTCATGCAGCGGCGCACTGGGACGGAAGATCGTGATCAGAAGATCGTATGAAAGATTGGCGTCCAACGGCACGCCGCTCTCGATGAAGGTGCGCAAACCGATCTCGCGCTCAATAACGATCAATGCGCCGGTAGCGGTCTGCGAGAAATGGTCGGCTGCCAGGACGATGTCTTCATAGCTATCGGTGGCGTGGAACATGCCGCCCCGCCTGGTCGAGAGACGCCGGCCGAGCCGCGCCAGCGCGTGACGAATCTCTGCGCCGAAAACGACAATCAGCGCGAAAACTGCATACGGAAAAAGCGTGGTGATTAGCCAATCGACGGTGCGCAGCTGCTCAATGTGCGCCAGCCAGAAGGCGCCGACCAGCAGGATCACCGCAACCAGCATTGGAATGGCGCGCGTGCCTTTGATCAGCTTGAGAAACTCGTAGATCAGGAAGGCCACAACCAGGATGTCGATGATAGAGATCACCGAGAGCTGCGGAATGTGGCCAAAATTCTGTAGCATCCTGGTTCCTTGGCGAGAGAAGGAGCGACGCGCCCTGCATCTGAAAAATAATTTCGGAGTAGCTTCTTGCTGGGTACAGCAAAATCTATGACTCGCTTTAATTTTAATGCAGTGGAAGGCCGGGCTGAATAGAAATCACGCGGCGTTATTAGCTGGTTTTGTCCTTAACCTGTTCGACCTGCGCCGCGAACTCGCCCTGCCCGACGAGGGTGCGGACGCGGTCGCCCGCCTTGAGTTGCCCCGCCTGTTTGACCAACCGGCCGTCCGCATCAAAGACGAGCGCGTAGCCGCGCGCAAGGATGGCCTTCGGCGAAAGCGCTTCCAGACTGCTATGCACCCGCTCCCAACGCGATCTCCGGCGTAGCAGGATCGTTTCCGGCGCGCCTCGTAGAGCTACGCTCAACCTGTCCAGTTCATTCCTGCGCGTGACCAGCAGCCGCGACATGGCGGAGTTCAATTCAGTGGCGCGCGATTCCAGTTGTCGGCGCATCACTCCGGTGCGTACCCGCAGATCGTGACGGCGGAGATGGGCTGCGAGCACGTCCATTCGACGCGCATAGCGCTTCAGAATGGCCGATTGCGACTGAGCCAGGCGAAAAACCAGATCGTCCACGCGCTGCTGGCGTCGCGCGATCGAGTCCTGCATGCGTGCGAACACCGCGTTCTGTACGAGATTGGAAAGCTCGTTGTTTGCCCGCAGGAGCTTGTAGTTCACGGCTTGCGCAAGGCGCTTCCGAAAAACGAGCAGCTTCTCCGACAGCTCCTGCTTGGAGCGGATCACCAGCTCCGCCGCAGCCGATGGCGTGGGCGCGCGCAGATCGGCAACGAAGTCGCAGATGGTGAAGTCAGTTTCATGGCCAACCGCCGAGATGACCGGAATGTCGGAAGCGGCAATAACGCGCGCCAGGCCTTCGTCGTTGAAGGCGAAGAGATCTTCGAACGACCCACCACCGCGAGCCACGATGATGACGTCGACATGACCGTGCCGATTGAAGTAGCGGACCCCGCTGCTCACCTCGGAGGCGGCGACGTCACCCTGTACCTGCGCCGGATAGATAAGCACGCCCACGGATTCATGACGCCGGCGAAGGATATTCAGGATGTCCTGCACAGCAGCGCCGCGCGCTGACGTGACCAGGCCGATGCGCCGCGGGAGTGCCGGAACCGGTTTCTTGCGCGCTGGGTCGAACAGACCTTCGGCGGCAAGTTTGTTCTTCAACTGCTCAAAGGCAATCTGCAGCGCGCCCGCACCCTTGGGATCGAGATGCTCGACCTGGAACTGCAGATCGCCGCGCTCGTCGTAGACGGTGACGCGGCCCCGAGCGATCACTTGCAGCCCGTTCTCCGGACGAAAACGCAGCAGTCGGGCCTGCGTACGCCACATGATGGCGCGAAGCTGCGCCGAACCGTCCTTCAACGTGAAGTAGAGATGACCCGATTCAGCCGGCCGGTAGTTCGATATTTCGCCTTCCACATAAACGTCCGTGAAGGACCGTTCCAGTTGGGTTCGCGCGGCGGCAACCAGCTCGCGCACCGCATAAATCTTGCGCGGCGGCGCCTGAAAAATCAGCCCCAGCTGTTCCGTGCCGGCCATGAGGGAAGTGTATCAAGGCGAAAGGCCGCTATTCGCTGTTCGCTTCTCGCTCTTCGCTTTTTGGCAGCCCAGTCCGTGACTCTTGGCACCCAGGTTGCGCTCTTCGTGCCTGTTTGGTCAGGCTTCCGGGCATCGGTGAAAGGCGAAGCCACACAGGAAATGGAGGAATGGCTTGGATCGAGGCGAAGAGCGAAGAGCGGTTTCCTCACCTCATCCGATTCACGAAGTACAACACCACCGACAGAATGACACTGAGGATGATGGAGGTCATCAGGGGGAAGTAAAACGTGGTGTGCTTGCCGCGATAGACAAGGTCGCCAGGCAGGCGGCCGATAGGCAGATTGATTTTGCCCGCCAGAATCAGGATCAATCCAAGGACGAGCAGCAGCCCGCCAATCAACACCAGCATGCGGCCGAGATCGCCCATAGCTCTAGACTAATACACGCAAAGGACATCCGGCTGAGGCCCCTCGTCGGACGCCGTAGTGTCACTGCCGATCTGCTATGCAGGCGTCAATTTTGGGCAGCACTCCTCGCAGCAGCGCCAGCAATCTCGGGTGAACGCGCCGACCAACCTCAACAACGTGTTCCTCGTCAATCTTCTCGGTGGTTATTCCGGCGGCAAGATTCGTGACGCATGAGATTGCCAGCACCTCCAAACCCATGTGTCGCGCGAGGATGACTTCAGGAACCGTGGACATGCCGACCAGATCAGCTCCGATGGTGCGAAAGAACTGGATCTCGGCCGGCGTTTCAAAGCTCGGTCCAGTCACGGCTGCATAAACGCCTTCACAGATTCTCTCGCCTAACCGTTCGGATTCCTCCAAGGCGAGGCGACGAAATTGACCATTGTATGCGTCGGTCATGTCGGGATGTCGTAGCCCAAAGCGATCATCATTCGCGCCGGTCAACGGATTCTGTCCTAGTAGGTTGATGTGATCGCGCAGCAACACCAACGCGCCCTTGGTGTACTTCGGATTGATGCCTCCCGCCGCATTGGTGAGCACCAGCGCTCGCACTCCAATGCGTGCCAGAACCCGCACCGGAAAAGCGACTTCTCTTGCCAAGTAGCCCTCGTAGAGATGCACCCTACCTTGCATCACCGCAAGCGGAAGATCATCGAGCTTGCCGAAGTGCAACCTTCCTGCATGACCGATCGCCGTATTGATGGGGAAGTGTGGAATGTCGCCGTAGGGAATGACAGTGGCCTTGTGAAGATCGTCGGCGAACCCTCCCAGTCCTGAGCCCAGCACCACGCCTATCCGCGGCCTCAGCCTGGTTCGCGCGAGCACAAACTGGGCAGCTTCTTCTGCAAGCGCAAAATCGTCACTGGGCATGGTCATCCGATAGCACAAGGAGAAGCGACGCGCTCACGGTGAAGAGATCAAGACCTGCCTTGCGGGCGTAAGATCCTTCGACTTGCCGCGCTCGCTCGGAATATCGCCTGCGGGCTCCCGCTTCGCTCACGCCCGCAAACGGCTTACTTGCCGATCTCTTCCAGATACTTCTCTGCTTCCAGCGCTGCCATGCAACCCGTACCTGCCGCGGTCACGGCCTGGCGATAATGCCGGTCAGCCACGTCGCCGCTGATGAAGACTCCCGGCACACGCGAGCAGATCAAATCCCTGGGAATGAGATACCCGTCGCCATCTCGAGCCAACTGATCGCCCACAAATTGCGCATTGGGCGTGTGGCCGATGCCCAGGAACATTGCGCTACTCGGCAGGTCCCACTGTTCGCCGGTTTTCAGATTGCGCAGGCGCAGTCCGGTCACTTCTTTCTTGCTGGCATCCAGCACATCGTCGACCACGGTGTCGGTCAGGAACTCGATCTTCTCGTTCTTGCGCGCGCGATCCAGCATGATCTTGGAGGCGCGAAATTCGTTGCGCCGGTGAATGAGCGTGACCTTCGAGGCGAAGCGAGTCAGGAACAGCGCTTCTTCCATCGCCGAGTCGCCGCCGCCGATGACCGCGATCTCCTTGCCGGAGAAGAAAAAACCGTCGCACGTGGCGCACGACGAAACGCCATGTCCGATCAGCGCCTGTTCATTTGGCAGTCCGAGCCATCGCGCCGAGGCGCCACTGGCGATGATGAGCGTCCGGGTCAGCAGCGTCTCGCGTCCCAGATTCACCTCGAGCGGCTTCTTGCTCCCATCCGCGGCTTTGCGGCTGAGATCGACGCTGACCACGTGACCGGGCATAAACTCGGCTCCGAAGCGCGAGGCCTGCATCCGCATGTTGTCGATCAGCTCCGGCCCCTGGATGCCCTCGGGGAAACCAGGAAAATTCTCGACCAGAGTGGTGATGGCAAGCTGGCCGCCGGGTTCGTGTCCGTCGATGACCAGCGGAGACAGGTTGGCACGGGCGGCATAGATCGCCGCCGTCAGCCCGGAACATCCCGAGCCGATGATGATGACGTTGCGAACATTTTCTGGCATAGAAATCCGTTTGATTCTGTTCCGCGCCGGAAGATGCAACGGCCTGGAGTCCTCCGGATTCTAGCAAAGAGTCGGGAGCCGTCAGTTCAGCAGCCGTCGGGCTCTCCACTTCGAGTCTCGACCAACGCCTTTACGCCCACCGCTTAGGTCATCGAACCCCCGCCGTCGATGCGCTGATGCGGGTATCATGTTTTAGTGCCGTGCCTTAGCTGATGGCTGAAAAGCCGACGGCTGACAGCTTCTTTTATGCCATTCCAGGTTCCCACATCCGCTGACGCGCGGGCTTATCTACGCCGAGTGCTGCGCCCCAAATCCAAGTTAGGGAAGACGACGCTCTGGTTTGGCTATCTGGCGGGGGTTCTGGAGATCCTACGCGCGACCTTCCGTCCGGCGTCGGGCTCCATGCTGAGTGGCTGGGCCAGCTTCATCAGCTTCGTCTTTATCTTCTTCGCCTGCCTGATTGGAATTCGTTGGCTGCGGCGCGTGCTGATGTGGCGGCTGCGCAATCGACTGATCGTCACTTACGTCTTCATCGGCGTGATTCCCATCATTCTGCTGGTCGCGATGGCGCTGCTCGCCGGCATGCTCTTTGCTGGACAGTTCGCGACCTACGTGGCCATGTCCGATCTGCAATCGGAGTTGCAACACCTGGAAGCCACCAACCGCTCGCTCGCCACGCAGTTTCGCGCGCTCGCCAGAGATAGCAAATTGAATGAGCAGCTGGCAGGAGAAATCGCCAGTGCCTCGGACGAACACTTCCGTCATCGTTCTGTCAGCGTTTGGGACGACGACAAAGCTTTCATACTTGGCGAACCAGGGCGAGTCCCGGCCCAGCCGATCAAGACGTCGCCGGCGCTGAAGGGAGATTTTGCGGGATTTGTCTTTGACAACAATCGCCAGCAGTTGCGGGCTGTGAGAAACGTCGACTATGGAACGCATCATCTGACCGTGATTTCCAATCTCCCGATTACGGCCGATCTGCTTCGGCACGCAGCTACAGAGCTGGGAAAGGTGAGTATTTTCCCTCCCGAGGAAGCAATTACTCCAGAATCCTCCGCTTCCGCGAGCACTGCTTCGGGTAAGACGAAAGCTTCGGACAATGGCGAGAAGATTATCATCGACAGCGGCACCTACCGCACGACGTACAAGACGTCGGTGAACGTTGCTGGCATCGAGTCGGGCAGCGTTCCTCCGGCATTGAACGCGCTGGACGTCAATTTCCCATTCGGCACGCGCATCGACCTGGTCAATTGGCAGACCGGAAAAGCTCTGCCCGGCCTGCTATGGGTCGACACACGTCCTTCGATGATCTACGGCACGCTGTTCAGTACGCTGGGGGACTGGGCCAGTGGCGTGCGCTACTTTCTCATCGGAACCGCCATCGCCTTCGGCGTGATTGAGTTGATCGCGCTATTCATCGGCGTGCGGCTCACGCGCAGCATGACGAAGTCAGTGGCTGAGTTATACAACGCGACCGAGCACATCAATCGCGGCGAGCTTCAGCATCGCATTAACGTTCGCACCAACGATCAGATGGCCGCTCTGGAGCAATCGTTCAACTCGATGACGCAATCGCTGGCCAACCTGATCGCGGAACAAAAAGAGAAGCAGCGGATGGAAAGCGAGTTGGCCATCGCGCATGAGGTGCAGGACCTGCTCTATCCCGAGGACTTGAGCGGGTTGCCGTCGCTGGAGGTCCATGGGGTGTGCCAGCCAGCGCGCACCGTCAGCGGCGACTACTACGATTTCATTCCGCTGAGCGAGGACCGGCTGGTGCTGGCCGTTGGCGATATCAGTGGTAAGGGCATCTCCGCGGCGCTGCTGATGGCGACTGTGCATGCTTTTGTTCGCGCCTACTCGTTGGAGCCGGAACTTACCGTGGCCTCGGTTGCCGTAGGTGCCGGGGTGTCGGGGAGAGAGGTGATGGCGTTAAGCAATGGCAACGGTAATTCCGTGGCCGGTCTATCGCCTGGTCTGCTAATGGCAACGCTCAATTATCAGCTCTTCCGCAGCACGCCGCCAGAAAAGTACGCGACGATGTTTTTGGGCTGCTACGATGCGGCTGCGCGCGCATTGACGTATTCCAATGCGGGTCACCTGCCTCCGTTAATCCTGGGCGGTGATGGCGAGGTTCGGCGGCTGGAGACTTCCGGCACGGTTGTCGGTTTGTTCGACGGCATGACGTATAGCGAAAGCACCCTGGACATGAAACCGGGTGATATCTTCGTGGCCTACAGTGACGGCATCACGGAACCGGAGAATGAGTTTGGCGAATTCGGCGAAGAGCGCCTCATTGAACTGATCCAGCAGCATCGAGACCAATCGTTGGCACGGATCAGCGAGGTCGTAACCGGGGCAGTTGCCGACTGGATCGCGGGCGGCGAACAACCGGACGACGTAACTCTGGTGCTGGCGCGGGCACGGTGAAGACGAGCGATCCTGCTGCTACATTTACTGCTATGCCCGGAATCAGCGAGGCTGCGATCGGCGACCCGCAGAGGGCGCGCGCCCGAATCTCTCCACGACAAGCCGCACTTCTTCTGTTACTCACGATTGCCGGTGCGTGGCTACGCTTGTCGCATCTGGGAGCCAAGAGCCTATGGCTTGATGAAGGCGCCACGGTTGCGCTGATCCGCGCATCCTGGCAGCACTTCGCCTGGGTGTGGTGGCACGGCGAAGCCAGCCTGCAGACCATCTACTTCCTGCTGATGCGCGGCTGGATTCATCTGGGCGATAGCGAAACCTGGCTCCGCCTGCCTTCTGCGCTGTTCGGAATCGCGACTATACCGCTGCTGTATGTCGTTGCTCGAAAGTTCATGAATGTTGAGCCGGCGCTAGCAGCTGCCGCGCTCATGGCCTTCAGTCCCACTCACGTCTATTACTCGCAAGAGGCTCGCGGCTACACGTTGGCAATCGTGATGGTATTGCTGTCGACCTACTTCTTTGTGCGCGCAGTGGAACAATGCCAGCGCAGGGATTGGACCTGGTGGATGGTAGCCAGCACGCTTGCGTTCTACTGTCACGATTTCACCGCCCTGGTGCTGCTGGCGCAGTCGTGCTCTCTGCTGTTCAAGGCTGAGCCCAAGCGCTGGCGGCCATTGCTGATTCGCGGCACGCTAATTTTTGTATTCGCCCTTCCCGGTCTGACCTACATTTTTCGAGCGTCCCCAGAGAATCTGCATTTCATCTGGATGCCACGGCCGAGCGCGAAAGAGTTTTGGCACCTGGCGGGATTCTTTGGCGGGAACGGCGTCAAGGTTGTCGTCGCGGGAATTCTGTGGGCTGGCGGCCTAGTAGCGATCTGGCGTAGCCGCAGATCTGCCAGCGACCGCGATGCTTTCTGGCGCGGAATGCTTATCCTGCTCTGGGCGCTGCTCCCGGTGGTGATCCTCGCGCTAATCTCGGAGTGGCAGCCTTTGTTTCTGCAGCGCTATGTGATTTTCTCGTTGCCGGCCATGATTCTGCTTGCAGCGCTCGGCGTGGACCGGTTGCGGAAATGGAGAATTGGCCTGTCGTTAGTAGTCCTACTTTGTGGGATGTCGGTTCCCGCCATTATTGGCGATTACGACAAGCCGCGCGAGGATTGGCGCGGCGCAAGCAATACGATTCTCGCTGGAGCCACTCCCGGTGACGCTGTTGTCTTCTTTCCCTTCTATAGCCGTATCATGCTCGACTATTACCGCGATCGATCTGGCGCCAGCACGCCGTTGCATGTCTTCGCGCCGGAATATTACGCCGGTGGCGAAGACGCACGCGACCTTCTAAAGGCGTTGGATTCCGAGCCAGGTCAATTCCGCCACGTCTGGGTGGTTGTGGCCGATGAACGCACGACGATTGACGATTTCGAATATGGTCCTGCTGTAGCGAACAAACTGCAGTCGATTTACGGCGAACCCAAGGTGTGGAAGTTTGCCGCCGTTGAAGTGCTGGAATATGGGCGGTAGAGGTTTAGTCTAGCCTGCACTGAAACAGGTTATAGCCCCACGGTTCCAGCTCGACATATAGTCCTGACAACAGCATCGAACTGCCATCACGATCGTAGACAACGCCGGACAGCAGGTCAGTCAGGCGCCACGTCTTGCCCTTTCCTTCTTGCCACGGAATCTTCACCTGGCCTTGAGCTTTGATATCACTTAGATTCACAGCAATCAGATAACGATCGGCGCTGTCCGTCCAGCTCCATGCCACCAGATTGATAAAGCTGGAGTTGTCCGGCCAGCCGCTGCGCTCGCAGAGTTGCCAATTCCCTGCACGAAAAACCGGATGGTCGATCGCTTTAACAAGCTTTCCGTAGAAGGCACGCAAGCTCTCATCGATTGGCTCGACCGGTCGCCGCCCGAGAAACACCGGCAGGCGCACCTTGCGTCCTTCGAACTGGCCTTCGTGAAACATGCGAGCACCGGGAAGCGTAGAAGTGACAACCGCGGCGGCGTTCTGCTTCGCGTCTGCAAAAGCGCTCGCTGCGCGAGGCTCATCATGGTTCTCAAGAAAACGCAGAAGCTTGCTTTGATAATCCCTATCAGCGCACAGATGCAATCGGACGGCCTCGGCGCTGTCGTGCTCCAGGCGATCATAGAGCCGCTTGTCGTAGCAAAAATCAAAGCCGTGATGCTGCAACTCCCACTCGAGATCCCAGTAAGCCTCCGCAATAAACAGAAAATCCTGGTGTGCTTTCTTGACCACGGGAATAACCGGGTCCCAGTATTCCTCGGCTGGGCGATCCCCGGCTCGCGTCCCCCAAGTGCGCTCAAAGACCGCATTCAGCAACAGCATCGCCATATCGCAGCGGATTCCGTCGCACTGCGTCGCAATGTTCGAGATCGTGTCAATCACGGCTTGGCGGAGACCGGGCTGGAAGGCGTTCAACTGCACCACATCCGGCCACGCTGGAAAGTAGGGATCGCGGCCGCATGCAAGAAATCTGCCTTGTACCTCAATGTAGGACTTCGGATCGCTCCTGGCCTCATCCGGGCTGACTTGGATGAAGTATTCGGGATGCACAGTAACCCAGAAATGATCGGGGGCAACGTGGTTTGGCACAAAATCAAGCACCAGCTTCATTCCGCGGCTGGCCAGCTGTTTGCGCGCGGTTGCAAGACCCTGTTTGCCGCCCAAGTGCTGGTCTACTTTGTAGGCACGAACACAATATGGTGATCCCACATTGTCAGACATCTGGAAATCCGGCAACGCTCGCCGGAAGTCTTCCAGCAAGGCTGGATTGCGGTTGGCAATCGCAATGCCGGCGGGACTGCGCTCCCACACGCCCATGAACCACACGGCGTCGAAGCCATAGGACGCAAGCGCGTCCCATTCGTTTGCCGGCACGGAACTTAAATCGATCGGCTGGCCGTACTTCTGCCCCAGCTCCGTGAGCCAGACCCAAGTGTTGATCTCATACAATGTGGGATAGCGTGACCAACCATCCATAATTATCAGTCTCCCAAAGTCAAGGATAGGCTACCTGCCGGCACGCGGGGCCACTTCCTGTCCATGCAGTGAGAACGCATCCAGCGCGTCGTGCAAGCGAGGAAAAAGCAGGCCGGGACCAATAACTTCCGTTAGATGATGCCGATCGAAGTCAGCTTTGAGAAATGGCGGCACGCGCGCGAACGCCAACACAACTCCGTCGTCTACCAACACTTTTTGCAGCCTTAGCAGCACTCGTGCTGCCGTGTAGTCCAGGTTGCTGATCGCCTCGGCATCCACCACCACCCAGCGCACCGCGGACGGCGGCGAACCAACGATGGTGCTAATCTCTTCCGCAAAGCGGCCGGCATTCGCGTAGAAAAGAGGCGCGCCAAACCGGTAGATGGTCAATCCAGGCCTGGTGACCGCTCCCGGAGCTACCGGGATCACCCGCCTGTACAATCCGGCCTCGTCGACCAGCACGCCGGTATGAGGGCGGTAGCTGTGTTGGACGATGCGCAACAACGACAACACCATGGCCAGGATAATTCCCTGCTCAACTCCGACGCCAACAACCGTCACAGCAGTGATGACGGCCAAAGCGAACTCGCCGGGGCTCTCGCGCCGCATACTGGCCAAGCCACGCAGATCGACAAGCTTGATGGCGATGATAAACACGATGGAACCCAGCACGCAGCGCGGCAAGTACTGGACCGGCCGGGTGAGCGCGAGCAGCACGACAGCGACAATACCCGCAGTGCATATCTGAGCGAACTGGCTGCGGCCACCCGAACTTTCCACCATCGCCGTCTGGGTTGGGCTTCCGTTGACGACGAACGTGCCGCTGATGGCCGCTGCAGCGTTGGCTGCCGAGAGTCCGACGATGTCGGCGTTCTCATCCAGCGACTGCTGATGCCGCACAGCATAGACACGGGCGGTTGCTGCACTCTGAGCCACGATCATGACGAAGCACGATCCGGCGATCCCTACCAGCAGCTCGAGGTCATGCCAGGTAATCGGCGGCAGTGAAAGATGCGGCAAACCGCCGGCTACAGGCCCTACGGTGGTGATGCCGTGGCCGGCAAAATTCCACACCTTACTTGCGGTGACGGCGGCGACCACAGCAATCAATGGCCCAGGGACCTTAGGGGAAAGCCGTCCGAGCAACAACACGCCTGCGATTACCGCGAACGAAACTGCAAGCGTTGGTAATCGCACGCCGTGTAGGTCGTGCACGACTTCATTAAGCTGCAGAAGAGTTCGGTGCGAACGAATCTCAAGCCCTAATACTTCCCCGAGAACAGCGATGCCAACCTGAAAGCCCACACCGGTCAGAAACCCAACCAGCACGGTTTGCGAGAGGAAATCGGCGAGAAATCCGAGCTTGAGTAATCGCGCGACCAGCAGGAAGACAGCGGTCAGTAAAGCGACTTCGCTGGCCAGCTCAACGTAGCGTGGGCTGCCAAGGGGTGCTAATCCAACCAGTCCGCCCGAGAGAATGGCAGCGGTGGCGGAATCAGCGGCTACGACCAAATAGCGCGAAGAACCGAAGGCGGCAAAGGCTATCGGAGGAAGCAGCAGTGTGTAGAACCCGGTAACCACCGGCGTGCCGGCGATCTTCGTATAGCCCAGGGCTTGTGGGACATTCATCGCCGCCAGTTGGAAGCCGGCGAGCGCATCGCGAATCGCCCGCGACCGCTGCAGGGGGCGCACGCTTTGGAACAGACTCCACCAGGGACGATGCCCGCTCTCGTCGCTCACTTTTTGACCTCGGGATCATTCTGCGGCGTGGTTTGTCCCAACATGTCTTCGTCGTGCCTTTCCTTGTCGCGAAGCTGCTGGATCTCGACCTTGGCCGAGTCATGGAGCTGCTTCTCGTCCAGCTTTTCTTCTTTCCGGATGGCTCGCCTCTCGGAAAACGATGTTCCTTTGGATCGCTCCTCAGCTTGCAATCTGTGAGTCTTGATATCCTCCGTCTCGCTCTTGATGACATTGTGTTCCGCCGTTCGCGCAGCCGCACGCAGATTGAGCTCTTCCGCGCGTTCCACCTCCAGCTGTTCGATCAGCTTTACGTAATTCGTGACGAGGCTGACCAGCACGCCGGTCGTCCAGGCAAGAGTGAACAAGCCGGAGATGGCAATGATGGGGCTGATGTTGCGCCAGCTCGCACCCAGATCGACGGTGCCGTAGCCGAGGGTGGTGTAGGCGTTGGCGCAGAAATAGATCGCGTCAGCGGGACGCACGATCAGTCCAAGCCAGATCAGCGCGTATGCCCACATCACGATCTCTGCGATGTGCATGGAAAGCATCAGGAAAACGGCCCAGCCGAAGAGGAATCCGGCACGGCCCAGATGCGGGCGGCCAAGTCTCAGCCGGAGTTCGGCCCGCTTGAAGGAGACGAGGATGCGATGCAGGCCCAAGCCGTGAAACAGCATGAGCAGCACCAGGATGAGGGACCCGATGCCGATAGCCGCCATGGGCTTGAACTCGTCAGGAATCTTCAGCAACAGAGATGAAAGACTGGGCAACGCGCTATCCCTCTGGCTATCGCTTCATCAGACTGTAACATTGCGGGTCAAGCATGGGCAGTGAGCAGCTCGCGCGCAATCCTCGCATAGAGATCGATGGCGTCCAGCAACTGCTTCTTCTCGATGTACTCACCTTCGGTGTGAGCTACGTGGATAGAGCCCGGACCAATCAGCAGCGGCTTTCCCCAGTTGGTGAGCGCCGGAATATCGGTGGTGAATGCCGCGACCATGGTGTCGATGCCGAGAATCGTGCCCAGCTCCATGAAAGGAATTTCCAGGATGAAGTTGGCTTTGGCATTGTTGCCGGCTGCTTTGGTGATCCGCTGCCGCAGGTCTTCCGACGGACCGACCAGCCGAAACAGCAGATGAGCCATGGCGTGATCCGGAATGACGTTGGGCGCGCGGCCACCTTCAATCAGCCCGATGTTCAATGTGCATGGGCCGGCCTTGGGATTGGTGGGCAGCTTCAGTTTGCGGATCTCTTGCAGAGCGTCGAGCAGCTTCTCGACTGCGGATTCACCGAGTTCGGGATATGCGGAATGCGCCATCTTGCCGCGCGCGACCAACTCGATTCGCAGTGTGCCCTTCGAAGCGACGGCCAGGCGGTTCTCAGTCGGCTCGCCATTGATGAGGAATTTCACTCCGCGAGGCTGCTGGTTCGCAACCTGCGCACCCTGGCTGTCGCGCTCCTCGCCCACCAGAAACAGCAAGCCGACGTGAATGCCCTCGGCCTTCAGCTTCTCGGCCGCTGCGATTTGAGCGACGATGATGCCCTTGGCGTCGCATGATCCGCGGCCGTAGATGCGGTCTTCCGTTTCCGACGAGGGAATGAACGGCGGAACGGTATCCATGTGAGTGGACAGAGCAAGTTGTGGGTTCGGGTGATCGGAGTGGGTCGCCCAGATATCGAAGCGATCGCCTTCGACAGGAATTCGTTCAACGTTGTAGCCGAGCTGGGCCAATTCGCCGGCCAGCGCGGTACCGACCGGGCCTTCCATGCCGGTCGTCGATTCGATATCAATGAGCTTGCGGGTAATAGCGAAAACATCCATCTGGGCAGAATAGACGATTTCTCCGCAGAGACACAGAGCAACGGTCGCCGTTGTTAGCGGCGGCGCTCTCCACTACAATTCCGGCTGAATCCGGCAATCGCAAGAGCGGCGCGGCAGGAATGCGGCCGCCCAAATCTTCAAGCGCTGCTGTACTCACGGGAGAGATTCAATGACACGTTATGGAGTGTGCGTGGTCGGAATTGCAGTTCTAGCTGTCAGCCTGAGTTGGGCACGAGGCGCTTCGCCGCAATCCACCAGCGCACAAACGACTGCGGCGCAGCCTTCGGTCAGCGGCACGATTGTGTATCGCGAGCGCATGGCGCTACCACCTGACGCCGCCATCGAAGTCAAGCTGCAGGATGTCTCCGGTACCGGCGGGACGGCGAATACAATTGCGGAATCCGTCTTCGCGACCGGCGGCAAGCAGGTGCCCATCTCATTCCAGCTTTCCTATAACCCGTCGGACATCAACCCGGCGCACAAGTATCAAGTGCAAGCCAACATCAGGGTACATGGCAAGCTGCTGTTCACCGGTGTCATTCCTTATCTTGTGATCACGCAGGGCAATCCGTCACAAGTAGCCTTGCTGCTGGAGCGTGCTCCGGACAAACCCGCGCAGGCTGCGGGAAGAAAGTTGACGGACACGAATTGGAAGCTGGTGCAGGTGAATGGCAAGGCTGCCGTCGTGGTTGAAGGCAGCGAGGCGCATCTATTCCTGGAAAAGAAGGAAATGTTCACGGGATCGACGGGCTGTAATCAGATCACTGGAAGCTTCATTGCGTCGGAGGGGGCGCTGCAGTTCACGCCTGGCGGAATGACGATGAAGATGTGCGCGCAGCCTTTGATGGAGCAGGAGCAGGCGCTGGTGGCCGCGATCAAAACCACCACGAACTACCACATCGATGGCGACGCGCTGGAATTGCTCAACGGCACGCAGCCGCTGGCGCAGTTCGCGGCAAAGCCGAAGCAGTGAGCTAAAATCTTATTACGCTCGATGAGAGGCCCTCGGCGGCTAAAGCCACTGTGATCTTGCTGAGCGTACGGATGGCCTGAAGGCCGTCCCCTTCAAGCCCGGACTAATCAGGAGTCTCCCAAGCCGTCGCGAACCTATTTCGCTGGTTTGGGAGTAATGCCGGCCCACTTCTCCAGCAAGCTTAGAGTCGCAGCATAGTCGAGATCGTCCCAGCCCTCTTCGCTCGACAGCTCGTAAATCTCATCGACAGTCTCGAGCGCGGGCAGCTTGACGCGGTTCTCCTTGGCGACGTCGAGCATGAGATGGATGTCTTTGTGCATCAGGCGTAGCGGGAAGTTCGGCGAGTAGTCGCGGCGCATGACGAACGGCGCTTTGTAATCGATCGCGCCGGAGCGCACCATCGACGCCTGAATCAACTCCAACAGCTTGTGGGAGTCCACGCCGAGCTTCTGCGACAAGGTGAAGGCCTCGGCAAAACCCTCGTAGATGAGGGCCAGCTGGAGGTTCATGCAGAGCTTGGCAGCCTGACCTTTGCCGGTGCCTCCCATATGGATGACCAGCTTGCCCATGGCCTTGAAGAGCGGATCGAGATACTCAATGGGTTCGTTCGCTCCTCCCACCATGAAGATAAGCTGACCGTTTTCCGCGCCGATTTTGGAGCCGGTGACTGGGGCATCGACCCAATGCACTCCGCGTTCGTTGGCGCGCTCAGCGAAGCGCACGGTGGCGGACGGAGATATGGTGCTGGAGTCCACCACGATGGCGCCTTCTTTCAGCGACTTCAAAGCGCCGTCCTCGCCGAAGATCACGCGCTCGACCGCAGCAGTGTCGGCGACACATATCCAGACGACCTCGGCTTCCTTCGCCGCATCTTCCGGAGAAACTGCCGTATTCGCACCGTCGACATGTTGACGGGCGGTGCGGTTCCATACCGATACTTCATGTCCGGCCGCAACCAGCCGGGTGGCCATTGGACGCCCCATGATGCCCAAACCGAGGAAGGCAATGCGCATGCTCCGCTCCTTGTGGTTTCAGGATTTCGACACGACACCATGAACGCGCGTGGCGCCACTTCCCGAACTAATGATTTAAGCTGAGTAGCACACTAAGGTCAAGGACATCGGCGCGATTTCGTGTCTCGCATCGCCAAAGCTGCGGTGAGCGTCTAATTACTGACTATTTCCATGTTAGGACCTACGATTCGACGCAAAGCCAGCCGCTTTGGAACGCTGGTGGGCTCCTCGGCGATGACCCCGCGTACGGGAGTTACCCGCAAACCTGTATTGGCTCGCCGTGACGAACTGGGCGTCACCTTCATTGGACATTCCAGCTTTTTCCTCCAGCTTGGCGGCAAGAATATCCTTGTGGATCCCAACTTCGCGCGCTGGATCTTCGTGCTGAAACGGCTGCGGCGGCCCGGATTGCGGCTGCGCGAGTTGCCGCCAATCGACGCGGTGCTGGTTTCCCATGCGCACTTCGATCATCTGCACCGGCCGTCGCTGCGGGCGATCGCGCGGCTGACGCGCTGGCATTCGGGCAAGCGCCCCGCGATCGTGGTACCTCGTAATGTGCGCGATCTGGTCAGCGATCTGGGATATGGGCGAGTGGTCGAGCTCGATTGGTGGCAAAACGTTCGCCTTGGTCACGTCGAGGTAACGCATGTGCCCTCACGGCATTGGGGAGCCCGCATTGTGCGCGATATGCATCGCGGATACGGCGGATACGTGCTGCGCACCAGTCAGCATTCGCTCTATCACGCCGGCGACACGGCGTATTTCGAAGGCTTTCGCGAGATCGGGAAGCGTTTGCAGCCACAGTTAGCCATGCTGCCGATCGGGGCCTATAATCCTGCTTCGTTCCGAGAAGTGCACACCAGCCCAGAGGACGCGGTGCAGGCGTTCGTCGATCTGGGATCGCGCTGGATGATTCCGATGCATTACGGAACGTTTCGTCTGTCGCAGGAGCCGGTCGAAGAACCGCTGCAACGGTTGCGTCAGGAAGGACAGCGGCGCAAGATCGAGAAAAAGATCTGCGTGCTGGAAGAGGGCGTGACGAAATTCTTTGAATAGCAGTGGCCAGTGACTAGTGGTCAGTGGCTAGTTGATGGCCGCCTGATGTACTCTTTCCAATCTTGAGACCGTCTAGGCATGGGTTCCCGGAGGTTAACTTGAAACGAACCGCTCTGTTATTGCTCTTCACTTCCCTTCTGTCGATGTTCGCCTGGGCCGATAATACCTACAAGGACGGCAAGATCGTTAAATGGGAAAACGGCACCTACGCGACGGGTTCCAAGAAACATCCGACCAACAACTGGGTCGTCTATCAGCTGCAAGGCAGCGATAACTCTACATACTCGATCGCCCGCAAGAAGGAAACCAAGCCGGAAATGCAGGCTGGAGACACGGTGCAATACGAGATGAAGAAGAGCAATGAGATAACCGTGATTCGGGCTAACGGCAAGAAGCAGACCTATCAGATCGTGGGCCAGACGGCTGCGCCGACGCCGGCCCCGGCGCCGACACAGTGAGAGCTGTCGGCTTTCGGCTATCAGCTAATTCATTTCACTGAATCCCGGGACTCCGGTGTCTGCGTGAGAACCGTGCCGCCGCTCCGCGGCTCAGGGAAAATTCCCACCTTACCCAGGACTCCGCTACGCTCCGTCCTGGGCTAACGGCGCTTCCACCCCTTCGGGGTTCGATTTTCTCGCCTCGTACTCACTGTCAACGTCGAAGGTTAGTACTGACGCAGACTCCAAGGTCGTGCCCTGATACAAACCAAAGCGATTTATGAGATAGGCTGCGGTCCTTTGCGTGAATCCCAGGACTCTACCCCTTCGGCTTAGGCCTGCTGGTAATGCGCCGGGAGGGCGGTGGTGAAGTCGCCAATACCCCGGACAGGTGCTCGACCTCCGTCACCACGCGATCCAGGTCATCGATGAGCGGCTTCAGGCGATGAGTTATGCCGCCGGCCCGATATTCCCTCACCAAAGAACGGTAATACCACAGTGTCTTGACCTTGGGCGCCGAGAAGCGCGTGAAGATGATCTCGCCATCGTAGCGCAGGTCGCGCAGCACGGCGCGCACGTTGTAGAGCTTGTCGGCGGCGGAGACGAAGCGGGTTTCGGCGTCTTCATGGCGAACACGCCGCAGATAACGGAACTTGCGCCGCTCCCAGCTCTCCTTCTTCTTGGGATCTTCGGCGTAGGAGTCGGTGCAGCCATCAACCATCTTCGCGACGCGCGCGCCGAAGAGCTGTTCGATCACCTTGAGCATCGGCCGTCCGCCATGATCTTCGACGGCATCGTGCAGCAGCGCGGCGATCCCCATCTCTTCGTCGCCGCCGTAATCGAGCACGATGGATGTGACTCCCAGCAGATGCGAGATATACGGAATTCCGCTCTTCTTGCGGTCCTGCTCGCGGTGGATCTGCGAGGCGAAGAGCAGAGCATGATCGAAGCGCGTGGACAGCGGAATGAACTTGCGATCGAACGACGCGGGTAGCTTGGCGGTCATAGAGGATTGCGGGACTTTGCTGCAAGACAGAATAGCGTATTCGGCAACCGTCAACCCACTGGTAATTTTGCCGTTGGGAAATTATCCTGCTGCCTCAAAGCCGTTCCCAAACTTGGCAATGAGGTCGGTACCGTGGAAAGCCCGTTGGGTGGTGTTCTGTTCATCGCTGTGGTGATGATCTTCTCCGTGGCGGGACTTGTCCTGGTCCGCCGTTACGCTGACGTCGAGTGGCTCAAGCGGCAGCACGAAGTCGCCAGTTTTTTCTTTCTGATGATTGGGACGCTGTACGCCGTGCTGATCGCCTTCGCGATCTTCGTGGTGTGGACAACGTTTCAGGATGCGGGCACGAATCTGGAGCACGAGGCCAACGAGGTCGGCGACCTGTCGCGCATGGCGATGACCATGTCAGACCCAATGCGAAGCGATGTTCGCAGCGCCTTGGCCGACTACATCCACGCGGTCGTTGACGACGAATTCCCCGCCATGGCGACCGGCCGTACCAGCCCGCGCACCTGGCAGGCGGTGGAAAGTCTTTGGATGATTTACGCTAACGCCCAGCCCACCACCCTCAAGATGCAGGCGAACTACGCCGAATCGCTGAAGCATTTGAACGAACTCACCAACTACCGGCGCACCCGGCTCTTCACCATGCGTGGCACGGTGCCCTCGATGTTGTGGGTCCTGCTTTGCGTGGGCGGGGTCGTGCTGATTATCTTCACCTATTTTTTCGGGCACGACAGCTTGTTATCGCAGGCGGCGATGACCGCAGCGCTCGCGGGCATACTGGCATTCAGCCTTTTTCTTATCTACTCCTACGATAGCCCGTTCTCCGGTGCGGCCCGCATCAGCCCTGCTCCGTTGCAGCTGGAATTGCAGCACGTCATGGCAAGACACTAGCAGGGTGCTACGAAAGGAGCGCACCCCTCGCGGGCTAATGCCCTCTCGGGGTGAGGAAAACTAAATGGCTTATCGGCACGACTAAAGTCGTGCCCTGACACAAAGCGCTCGAAATCCGAAACTCTATTTTCCTGACGGTTGTTTGCCCGGGGTGTAGATGGTTCCCTTCGGCTCAAACAAAGTTGGCGACATGCCGGTGTTGTAAGTGATGGAGGTCATGAAGCGCTGGTTGGTCATCTCGCCGTCGCGATAGCGTACCGTGCTGTACGGCGTCTGCACACCCTGCACCGGTTTGTAGTTGCTGAGCACGGTCGACTCTTCGTCGAATTGCCGGTCGCTGGGATCGCGCCAATTGTAGGAAATCTTCACCGGCAGGCGCGATGTGCCGTCGATGGAAAGCGTGACGCTGTCGTTGTTGGCATTGAGCACGGTGATCTGGTCAGCGAGATTGCGCTCTACGAGGGCGGTGCCGCTGTAGAGAATCATGGTTCCGGCCGCGCGCAGCCAATTGCGGACAACCCATTCGAGTGAGTGATCGCGGCGGCGGAGATAGTCCTGCATTTCCTTCGGGTCCTGAGTGGCTGCGCCCTTGTAGGTGATCTCGTATCCCTTGTCGCCGACAAAGAGCTCAACCACGTCGCGCTGCTTGGTGAGCTCGATGCGCTCCTTGTCCGGCCACTCCCAGAAGCGCCAGAACACTAGCCCGGTGCTGTTGGGCTGGCCATGATAGAAGCCGTAGGTGCGGCCTTCGCTCTGCATATCGCGAACGTTGAGCCACGCGTCGCCGCCCAGCGCGCGGATCATCTGGTTGAGGATCTGGAACGACTTCTGCACGCTGGGATCTTTGGCGGAGGCGAACTGCGCCGTGGGCCAGCCGGGGGGAACGGAAGATTGTGTGGGTGCCGCAGTTTGCGCAACACCAGAAGCGGCCAGAACGAGAGCAAAGACAAGGACGGCAAGCCTGCGCATGAGAGTCATTCTATCCCCGAGTATCACTTCTTGTGTCGGCGCTTGGCGCTCGGGGGTCGCTGTTCGACGATGGCGAACTGTATGCGGCGCTGCGAGCGGTCAATGCGGTCGACCAGCACGCGGATTGGATCACCCAGTGAAAACGTTTTGCGGCTGCGCTGGCCGATGATTTGCTTCGTGTTTTCGTGATAGACGTAGTGATCGTCGGTAAGCGAAGAGAGCGGGACGAGGCCTTCGATGAACATATTGGCGAGATCGACGAACAGCCCGAACTTGGTAACGCTGACGATGAGGCCGTCGAATTCGTCGCCGAGGCGCTCTTCCATGAACTTCATTTTTTTCCATTCCATCAGCTCGCGTTCGGCTTCGTCGGCGCGGCGCTCGGATTGGCTGGACTCTTCGGCGATGTCGTGAAGTTCGACCTCGGGGATAACCGCAGATCCCTCGGCTGCGCTCGCACGTGGCCGTTCTCGCTCCGCTCGGGACGACAATTGGTTACTGCTGGGTGCCCCACTCAAGCTTCGTTTGCTTGAGTGGGTATTTTCGTCCGGGGACGCAGTCCTTTTCGACCAGGGCGATGGTGATTCACTATGCGCGGCATCTCCCACGCCGATGGGCACGCCGTGGTCTTCTAGTTCTGCGGACTCGCGCAGCACCTCCTTCAAGATTCGGTGCACCATGAGGTCGGGATAGCGGCGGATGGGCGAGGTAAAGTGCGTGTAGGTTGGCGCGGCCAGCGCGAAGTGGCCTTCGTTCTTCTCCGAGTAACGCGCCTGCCTCAACGAGCGCAGCATGAGATAGGACAGGATGCGCTCTTCCGGCTTGCCGGCGATCTTTTGCGTCAGCTTCTGATACATCCGTGGCGTGATGTGGATGTCTTCGGGGATCTCGAGGGTCTTCGCGCGCTGGCCCGTGCCGGAGCGCTCACGGCGCTCGGCCTTGAACTGTACGCGCTTGACCGGTATGGGACCGACGCCGAGGGAATAGCCGAAGCGCGCGGCAGTGGTTTCGAAGTCCATCACGCGCTTGGGATCAGGCTTTTCATGAATGCGATAGAGCGACGGAACGCCTTTGTTCTCAAGATAGCTGGCGACACACTCATTGGCCGAGAGCATGAACTCCTCGATGATGCGATTGGCGATGTTGCGCTCTGAGCGCGTGATGCTGGTCATCAGGCCGTGTTCGTCGAACTCGATGACCGGCTCGGGGAGATCGAAGTCGATGGAGCCGCGGCGAACGCGCTTGCGGTTGAGGATCAGCGCCAGCTCGCGCATCAGCTCAAAGACGTCAATCAGCCGGCTGTAGTGCTTGCGCAGCGCGGGATCGCCTTCGAGGATGAGATTGACGTTGGTGTACGTCATACGCTCGGCGGAGCGGATGACGCCCTCGCTGAGCGTGTAGCCGACGACCTCGCCTTGTGGATCGATCTCCATCACGCAAGACAACACCATGCGATCGACTTGCGGACGCAGGCTGCACATGTCGGTGGAGAGCTCGATGGGAAGCATCGGAACGGCGCGGTCGGGGAAGTAGACCGAGGTGCCGCGCAGGCGCGCTTCGAGATCGATCGCCGACTCCTCGCGGACGTAGTGAGCGACGTCGGCGATGTGGACCTGGAGCTCGAAGTTGCCGTTGGACGTGCGGCGCACGGTGACGGCATCGTCGAAGTCGCGCGCGGTCTCGCCGTCGATGGTGACGATGGGCAGCGAGCGGAAGTCGCGACGGTGTCGCAGCTGGCCGGCTGGGATTATAGGCTCGAATGTCTGCGCTTCCTGCAGGACCTCGACTGGGAAGCGATGCGGCAGGTGAAATTTGCGGATGACGATTTCGACATCGACACCGAAGTCGTCTTCGTAGCCGAGGATTTCGAGAACGCGGCCGCGAGGATTCTCGGTCGGCGACGGCCATTCGGTGATTTCGACTTCGACGACCACGTTCTCCAGGTCATCCCAGTCGCGGCGACGGGCTTCGGTGCCGAGGACGCGACCGGGGTTGCGCTTTCCCAGGTTAGCGTCCAAAGGCGGGACGCGAAGCTGCGGTACCCGCGATTTCTCCGACACAGTCGACTGCCCCGCCCTAGCCAAAGGATGGCTAGAACGGGGCACCCGGTTTTTGGGTCTAGATCCCCGCTCGTCCTCGCCGCCATCTGGCCATTCCATGCCGCGCGGGATGATGATCTGCTGCGTGACCTTCTCGTCCATTGGGACGACGTAGTTCTGGCGGGAGCCGTAGTGGAAGGTGCCGACGACGGTCGGATTGCCGCGGGTGAGCACGCGCATGATTCGGCCTTCGGAGCGGCCGTCGTCAGGCGCGCCGGGACGCTTACGGGTGAGCTCGACCAGCACCTGGTCGCCGTGCATCGCCGAGCCAATGGCCGGCGGCGGGATGAAGATGTCACCCGAGATCTTTCCCGCCCCAGCCAAAGGCTGGCTGGAACGGGCCACCCCACGTTGTCCTGGGTTGGGGATGACGAAGCCGTAGCCGTCACGATGCATCGTGAGCCGGCCGGCGACGAGGTTCTGGCGCGCGGCTGCGTGCTCGGCCAACGTGTAGCGATCGCGGCCAGTCTCGATCAGGCGGCCGCTCTTGACCAGCGCGGCAATTCTGCCGGGTAGCTGCCGGCGTTCCTCGCCACGCAGGTTTAGCTCGCGGACGAGCTGCTTGTATCCGGCCGATTGGTGCGGCTGGCGTTCAATGTGCTTCAGGATGGCCTGGTCGGAGAGCATTGTGAGTCAGTGGCCAGCGGCCAGTGGCCAGTGACCAGTTGTCCCTCCATTCGCGAAGTGACCTGGATTCAACAAACGCATCATCATCCCCTGCTAAGACAACCTGGAGCCCGCAACCGATCCCACGGGCCACTGACTGCTGACTACCGGCTACTGGCGTTCTACTTCGTTCTCCGTAATCCGTGCCAGCATTGTCAACTAGGTTGGCCGGAAAAAACACGTAAGGGTATTCCCTGATCCAGAAACTCCTTGTATGGTAGCAATAATTACATCGTGACCCGGTCCGCATAGCGTGTGCGAATTGAGCGATGACCTCGAAATTGCCGCACCAAACCAGCAGTTGCTGCAGAGCAGCTGTGAGGTTTCGTTTTGGCAAAACAAGTGCACTACCAGGCACTTATCTCCCTCGGAAAGGATTTTGAATCGACCATGTGGAAACCTACGAATCCGCCTACCCCGACCCCAACTCCCAGCCCTGAGCCGCAGCGCACCTTCACGCCTCCGGCTGAGCCGGTAAATCCGCCGCGAGCCTCCACCGCGCAGCTGGGCACGCAGGAGCAGGCGACGCTGGGCAAATCTCTCGTGATCAAGGGCGAGGTGACCGGCTCCGAGTCGCTCTACATCGACGGCCGGGTGGAAGGCTCCATTAACTTGCCGGGCAATCGTGTGACGGTGGGACGCAATGGCGTCGTCGCCGCGAATATCTCGGCGCGCGAGATCGTGGTGCTAGGCAAGGTGCGCGGCAACATGACGGCCAGCGATCGCGTCGACATTCGCGGCGAGGGATCGCTGACCGGAGATGTGGTGGCGCAGCGCATCAGCATTGAAGACGGCGCGTACTTCAAGGGCGGTATCGACATCCGCAAGCCCGGACAGAAGGTGAACGGCGAGGCCAAGGAGACGACGGCGACGCCTGCTACCGACACGAGCTCGACGGTGGCAGCAGCGCGGGCTTAGTTTCCCATTGCAGGAAACGTCCCGATGCGGATTGCCTTTGCATGTGATCGGGCAATTCACTGATTGACTCACAGCGCGCCACGGACAAGTCTATGGATTGAGGCGGTGACGGCCGGTCGCCGCCCACAATTCTCACGATTGTTGGTGCCGCGATGTGGGACCTCTTGCTTCGACTCCTTCCCGTAGGCTGCAGCCATCGCCACATGTCGCTGCCCTTCTCCGAGTCCTCCAGCCGCAAACGTATCAGTTCAACCGAGTGGGATGCGATCACGCCATCGCAGACGGGGATCTACGTCGTTTGTCTGGATTGCGGACGACACTTCGACTATGACTGGTCGACGATGCGGGTGGTGAAGTAGTCTCTTGTCACTTGTCACTGGTCACCGTAGCCCAACAGCTCAACAGGAGAACGACTTGCCCACTGAACCGCCGACCATCCCACCCGACGACCACAAACGCAGTCTCACGCTGGCGCAACCCGACAGGGACCAAACCCTGCCGCACATCGGCCTGGTCGGCGATACCTACACCATTACTGTGACGGGCGAGGAGACCAACGGACGCTTCTGCGTAATCGATATGCACATCCCGCCAGGTGGCGGGCCGCCGCCGCATCGCCATGACTTCGAGGAAACTTTTATCCTGCTCGAAGGCGAGATGGCAGCGACCTTCCGCGGCCAGACGTTGACCGTGCGCGCCGGCGAGACACTGCACATTCCCGCCAACGCGCCGCATCAGTTTCACAACGCCTCCGCTGCGCCGATCCGCCTACTATGTGTCTGCTCTCCGGCAGGACAGGAGCAGTTCTTCGTGGAAGTTGGCGTGCCGGTCGCCACTCGCACCACGCCCCCGCCGAAGCTGGACGAAAAAGAACAGGCCGCATTCATTGAGAAAGTGAAAGCGCTCGCACCCAAGTACCGAACCGAGCTCCTGCGCGAGGCGTAGCGGCTCTGACTGGAATCCTCATTCGATTTGGTGAAGCAAAACAGTCCTCGGGCTGCCGGCTGCCGGCTGCCGGTAGCAATCTCGCCGTATCGTTCCTGATGCGAAAGCGTCGTCGCTGCCTCCAATCGGCAACTGCTTCCTATGGCTCTACGCCTCCCGTCGTTCGGTCCACGATCGCCTCGGGCGCGGTGGGACCTTGGGCGCGGGATTTGACGTGGTGGAGTTCGTTCAGAAGATTCGATTTCGTGATCCACAGGCCCAGCGCCACCACCGCCAGCCACGCTAGGCTAATCGCGACTAAAGAAATCACGTCACCGGTGAGGCTGGCACGCACAGTCATCATTCGGCCAATCGCGAAGCACACGCCCGCGGCAGCAATTGCAATTGCCAGCGCCTTCATCAGCTCCATCCACGGCAGCTCATTCAGCAAAACCATCTTCTTGTGGTGCAGTAGCCAGGCCAGCACGACGGTGTGCATCAGGATTCCGATGTCGGAGGCGATCACCAGGCCGGTAACGTCGTAGAGATGGAACAGGCTGCGGTAGATGGGCAGCGAGGCGACAACGATGATGGTGCTGGCGATCATCGGAGTAAGGGTGTCGCCCGCGCCGTAAAACGCGCGTGCATACTGCGCTTGCGCCGACCACAATGCCAGCGAAATCGTGAATACGAAGAAGTAGGTCGCGGTCGCCTTCGCGTCGATGAAGGTGAAGTGGCCGTGGCGAAAGGCGAGATCGATGATGCGCAGAGCGGCAGCCATCATCCAGGCGGACGCGAGAAACGATGCCGCGGAGATACGATAGACCGTCTGGTTCACGGTGTCGGCGAAGAGCTTGCGCTTGCCCTGCTCCCAGAGCGAGGCGAAGAACGGCATCGAGGCCTGGCCGGTAGCCTGGCCAAGAATCGAGATCGGCACCGCGAAGAGGCGCTTGGCGTAGTTGAGCCGCGAGATGTCGCCGACGCCACCCGAGGCGAAGTAGCGCAGGATCCAGTCGTCGGCCGAGACCAGCGAGACACCGAGCATCAGGGGAATCGAGAGTTTGACCCATTCGCGAAAACCGGTGTTACACCAATCGAAGCTGAAGCGATAGCGCAGACCGCCTTGGCCTGCGCCGATGGCGTTGATGAGAAACGGGCCTATGACCGCACCGACCAGCGCTCCATAGGCGAGCGATGAAATCCCCAGCGCTCTCGCTCCCACCACGCCGCCCGCGATGATGAAGATGTTGTAGAGCGCGGGGCTGAGCGCGGGATAGAGGAACATCCGCTTCGACAGCAAGACGGCCGAGACAATGCCGCCGGCGTAGAAGAAGATCTGGCTGGGCAGCAGAATGCGCGTGAGATGGACGCAGAGCTCGACCTGATCGGGTGCGAATTTGGGGAATACCAGGCGGACCAGTTGCGGCGCGAAGATCTCCAGGAAGACCGTACCGATGCACAGGACCGCGCTCATGATGGTGATGGTGGAGTCGAAGGCGCGCTGGGCTCCAGCTTCGTCGTCGCGCGAGATGTGACGGGTGTAGATGGAGATGAAGGTGATCGACGCGGTGCCGCCGGCCAAGATGTAGTTCAGAAAATCGGGAATTTGGAAGGCGGCGAAGTAGGCGTCGGTCTGGTGTCCGGCGCCGAAGGCCCACGCGATGTACATCTCGCGCAGGTAGCCGAGTACACGCGAGGCCATTACCGAGGCCATCAGCAGCACTGTGGCGGAAAAGGCGGTGTGCTGATGCGACGGCCGCAGGATGCGCAACAATCGTGCGCCGAAGCTAGATGCAGGCTGGCTGGAGTCGTGTGCGGCCGGAGGCGGCATCAGAGTGCGATTGTACACGGGATAGGACCAGCACTAACCGCAAGACATGTGGAATTGTTGGAATTCAGTTGCAGTAATGTTTGAATTGCATTGCAGCGAGTTTGAATTAGGTTGCAGTGAATCGGCAGGTCAACCACATGACAAAGAGGTCGGAGGTGGGGCAAGCCAAAATAGCGGTGGAATTGTGCAAATGTAAGCGATCGACGATGTGGTCCCAGCCAGTCCACAACCGCGGCCAGCGGCGCCAACGTTTCATAACGGTGCAGCAGGTGTTAACATTCACTCTGATATTCGGGGTAGCGGAGTGGGGCGCGAGCGTGCCCTGATGGTCTTCGAGAAGCCAGCCTGGCGAACAAGCGAAGATGGATTGAAGCACCCTGCGCAAATGGCGCGCCGCCGTTCACCCGAACCTACGTTTTGATACCGGCCTGGTCCCAGATTCCGTATGTGAAGTTCACGAGGTGATCGATGACGCACTACGCTGGATTTTGTGATGAACCAGCGCCTGCTCCTTCGGTTCCTCTGGCCTGCTTGTTCCGTCACGAGCATCTGCTTTCCCATGACTTTTGCCCGCCCCCTTGGGTCAGGCACTTGTTCATAGACTTGCCTTTACCAGGACTCGTGACACTGTCTCCACCTAAAATATTCGGATTGAGTCAGCGCTCAGGAGATCTCAATACTCTCAGAACCGTGGTTGTTGATGCATGATACACTATCAAGTGTATGTATCCGCTTTACCCGCGCCATTGGCTAAACGCTTCCGCGGCCCTTCACCTCAAAGAATTCTTCTATTTAGCCTCACGGGAGATAGCATCCCGTCTGGATGAGAATCCCCACTCTGACGAGCGAGGGCTGACGGACGAATTAGTTCGCCTCCTCACCACGCAAAAAACATCCTTAGTCTCTATGTTGCAAGAGAACCTTAAAGATTCACGAGCAAGGATTGACCTAACTCTTCGCGAACCCTACTCGTCACCTCCTCCTTGGTTGACGACCCTCACAAGCTAGCGGCAGTAGCAGGCAGACTTCGTTCATATGTTACCCACCCGCACTACAAGAACCCAGACGGAAAGCTCAAGACTTTCGATTTCGCGGTGGCCAACCCGCCGTTCTCTGCCAAGGCTTGGACCAGCGGCGTCGATACCGACCACGACCCCTATCAGCGGTTCACTTACGGCGTTCCCCCAGCCAAGAATGGCGATTACGCTTTCCTGTTGCACCTGATCAAGTCACTGAAGAGCAAAGGCAAGGGAGCGATCATTCTTCCACACGGCGTTCTCTTCCGAGGCAACAGGGAAGCGGACATCCGCCACAACTTGGTGAAGAACGGCCTGATTAAGGGCATCATCGGACTGCCGCCGAACCTCTTCTACGGCACCGGCATCCCCGCATGCATCGTCGTGATTGATAAGGAAAACGCGCACGCCCGCAGCGGGATCTTCATGGTTGATGCTAGCAAGGGCTTCATCAAGGACGGTAACAAGAACCGCCTACGCGAGCAGGACATTCATAAGATCGTCGATGTCTTCAACCGCCAGCTTGAGCTGCCTCGCTATTCGCGTATGGTTCCAATCTCCGAAATCGCCAGTCCTGCCAACGACTACAACCTGAATATCCCGCGCTATATCGACTCGTCGGAGCCGGAAGACCTGCACGATCTCGATGCGCACCTACGCGGTGGGATTCCTAACCGTGACCTGGATGCCTTGCAACCCTACTGGGAGGTTTTCCCGTCGCTGCGGACGGAGCTGTTCGAGCCGGGAGACCGGCCCGGCTACAGCCGCGCCAGGGTGGAGAGCCAGCAGGTCAAGGCGACGATTCTGAAGCATCCGGAGTTTACGGCGTATTCGCAGACGGTGACGGTAGTCTTCGAGTCCTGGCGTGCGGCGCACAAGACCACGTTGAGGAGCCTGAAGGAGGGCGTCAATCCGAAGGCAGTCGTCCGCGCACTGGCAGAGGACTTACTGGAACGGTTTGCCTCGCTGCCTCTGCTCGACAAGTACGACGTTTACCAGCGGCTGATGGACTACTGGGCTGAGACCATGCAGGACGACGTGTACCTCATCGGCTCCGACGGCTGGGTTGGTGCGGCGAAACCGCGAACAGCGATCGAAATCCGTGAGGGCAAGAAGATCAAGTTCAAGGAAAAGCCGGACCTTACCGTCAAAAGGAAGAAATACAAAATGGACCTGCTGCCGCCTGGGTTGATCATTGCCCGGTACTTTTCAGCGGAGCAGACCGAACTGGATTCGTTGGAAGCAAAACGACAATCGCTTGCCGCGGACGTGGAGGACTTTATCGACGAAAACAGCGGCGAGGATGGAAATTTCGATGACCCACGAAATGACAAAGGAACCGTAACGAAGGAGAACCTACAGCAGCTGGGCGTTCAGCTTGCCGAGGCACAGAAGAACGGAGATGCCGAGCAGGTATCTGCGATTGAGCGGTGTCTGCAACTCATCCGCTCCGAGAGCGATGCAGCCAAGGCTGTTAAGGACGCGCAAGCGGCGCTGGATGTTAGAGTGCTGGCCCACTATTCGTCTATTACTTCCTCGATGCCCTTGACTTGAGTCGGTACAACTCCGGCGGTGCACAGCCAGCCTTGAATCCCCGTCTCACTTTAGTTCCTTTGAAAGTTTGAACGCCGCGTTAACCAGTTCCTGCAGTGCCGAGAGAGCTTTTGGGTTCATCTTCTTCTTCCCGCGCAGCAAGGTCGATATCACCGCCATGGGATCATCGTGAGCGGCAGTGTTTTGTGACTGTTCGACGTAAAAACGTTCCGCCGGGATTTTCAACCATCGCGTGAGAGAAGAGAACGTATTCACGTCCGGTGATTTGCCCTGTTGCATTCTGGTGAGAGTCGAAGCGCTAACCCCCGCGTCCTTAGCCAATTGTCGCCAAGACAGCCCTCTCGTGCGTCTCTCAGCGTCGAGCGCGGCGACCAACGTCTCCACATCAATCTGAGTTTGCGTCATGCTCCTCCAGTGTGGTGCGTATGTCGAACAGTATTGACAAGCGGCAACAATCGTGTGCTAACATTAGAATATCGTTCGACCCTAGCAATAGTCGAGCGGAATTGCGCGACTTGGCCAAATTTGATGATGAGTTCCGTGGTTCTTTGGCGAAGCGGAATACGGAACCCGCCCGGCAACGCGTACCGAGGGACGCACGTAGTTCTAAAGCGCCCGAAGGGGAAAATGATGATCTCCGACAGGACGAGAGGTGACGAAATGAGCGAGTTCGGAGCGCAGGCGATGGAGAGTCCCTTCGCGTCTGCCCAAATTACACACGCCGATATCGCAGATTTTGCGGCGGAGTCGGTCAACCTGAAGCGCGAAGATGCGGAAGAGTACCGCGAGCAGGTGCGGCGGCTTCGTGAACAACTGGACAAGTACGCGGCCGATCACCCTGATTACGGTCTTATTAAGACGCTCTTGTCAGGCAGCCTCGCGAAGGGCACCGCGTTGAAGGTGCTCAACGACGTAGATGTTGCGTTCTACGTTCAAGCCGATAAGGCTCCAAGTGCCGAGCCGGAGTTGCTCAACTGGTTGGCCGAGCGGTTGCGCGAGGCCTACTACCAGATGCAACCGGACCAGATCACGGTGAACAAGCACTCGGTCTGCATCAAGTACGCCGTGAGTGGCTTGAGTGTCGATGTAGTGCCGGTGCAGTACAAAGGCGACCCGGATGATCGCGGCTATCTGTTCGCTTTCGACGGTGGCAAGCCGGTGCTGACCAGTATTCCCTTGCACCTGGCCTTCATCCGGAAACGGAAGGCGGCGCAGAAAGATCAGTTCGCGCAAGTGGTTCGGCTGGTCAAATGGTGGGTTCGCCAGCAGAAAAGCAAGGATGACTCACGGCGGATGGTCCCCGCATCCGATGCAGGACCAGACATCCATTTGCTGTCTCGGGCTCGCGAGAGCCGTCACAGAATGATTGAGTCTGTGTTCGCTGCCAGTCCCGAAACAATTCGTAATGAGCCTCCGGAGTAGTGCCCCTTCGCCCAGTCGGCAACCGGCGGGACCTGGCAGCCTGCGCGTTCATGTATCCCGATGTTCTTGCTTTTCCATTATCAGGAAAAGGTTCTTACGCAGCCGCTGTTCGGCTGAACTCTTCGGCAGGCACGAAATCCTGATTTCTGCACTCCACCGCAAGCATGTAGCTGACCATTTTCCTGGCAACGGCTAGCGTAACGCGGTTCGGATTACCTCGTTCCAGTTCTCTGGCGCGGATCACGGCCAGCTCGGGTGACTCCCGCGGCGCCAGTTTGCAGCCTCGCCATGGTTCATAAAAAAAGAGGAAATCCGAATTGGGGAAAGCCGCTCCTGCCTCCTCCAGCTGTGGCAACGGAGTTCGAAGGTGCGGCTCTCCGCTTGGGCCTCACGAAGGAAACCTACAGCAGTTCAAGTCAGCTGCGAATCTGGTGTCAGCGCAATGGTAATCGCTGTTATGTACCGGAATGGCTCCTGAAAGAATGGGGAATCATCCCTAACGTAGGCTGGTCCTGATACCGCCAACGGGGCGCTCCTCCAGGTCGTTCTTTGCGTTGGCTGTTGATAATGTATGGTCCGCCGCCGGACTGCAAGAGTTGAGTAAGCGGGCGAAGAATCAGTCTGCGTAAATGTATCCGGCCTTTAGTTGGAGATGCTTCTCCGGGCCACGATGATGATGC